>Ga0192647_101295_pt1 | contig 16523 bp, 13 predicted proteins | sample LauGreFa1BDMLBSN_2_FD_133046 | JGI IMG/M metagenome (GOLD analysis project Ga0192647, IMG submission 133046) | Freshwater lake microbial communities from Lake Michigan, USA - Fa13.BD.MLB.SN - reassembly | ecosystem: Environmental > Aquatic > Freshwater > Lake | place: Lake Michigan, USA...
TCCTGGACGTGGCGGCGGTCCTCGCGCAGGTGCACCGTGATGCCGTGCGCGCCGCCGGCCATCGCCTCGTGCGCCGCGTGCATGGGGCTCGGCTCGTAGGTGCGCCGGGCCTGCCGCACGGTGGCCACGTGGTCGATGTTCACGCAGAGGAGCGCCATGAGCCAAGGGTACCCCGCTGCGGCCGCGGCGGCCCGTGACGGGTACCATTGCCGCAATGGCCGCCTTCGAGGATCGTCTGTCCGCGCTCGAGAAGGACCTTGTCGAGCAGGGAGCCCGGGTGCTCGAGCTCTGCACCCTCGCGGTGGAGAGCTACTTCGACCTCGACCTGCAGAAGGCCGGCCGCATCGAGACCCTCGACACCGAGGTGGACCGGGTGGACGTCGACATCGAGAAGCGCTCCGTGCCGCTCCTCGGGCTCGGCCAGACCGACGAGCACTCCATCCGCTCGGTGCTCACCGTGGTCAAGTGCAACAACGAGTACGAGCGCATCGCCGACTGCGGCGTGAGCATCGCGGAGAAGGTGCTCGACGAGCGCACCCGCGACATGCGCGTGCCCGACACCTTCCGCGTGATGGCCAACAGCGTCCTCGGCATGCTGCGCGACACGAACCGCGCGCTGGCCCGCCACGACGCCGACCTCGCGCGCCAGGTGCTCCTCTTCGACGACACCGTCGAGCGCTTCAAGAAGGAGATCGTGATGAACGCGCAGGAGCAGGTGGCGTCGGGCCACATCTCCGTGCACTTCGCGTTCGGGCTGATGAGCGTCACCAAGAGCATGGAGCGCATCGCCGACCACTGCACCAACGTGTGCGAGCAGGTCATCTACCTCGAGAGCGGGATGATCGTGCGCCACCGGCCCGAGGGCTGGAGCGCTCCCGCCGCGCCGCGCGCCTGACGCGAAGGGACCGCCGACACGCCATGCCGACCACGCCGACGCTCGCCGAGACCAAGCAACGCCTCGAACGCACGGGGCAGCAGCACCTGATCGCCTTCTGGGAGACGCTCGACGACGCGCGCCGCGAGCAGCTGCTCGGCGCCATCGCGCGGCTGCCGCTCGAGCACCTCGGCTCGATGATGTCGCAGGCCGCCTCGCTCTCCAAGCCGGCGGCCGCCGACATCCGCCCGGTGCGCCCCTACCTGCGCACCATGGCCGACGCGGACAAGTACCGAGCCATCGGCGACGACCTCGTGCGCCGCGGCAAGGTGGCCGCGTTCATCGTCGCCGGCGGCCAGGGCACGCGCCTCGGCTGGAAGGGGCCCAAGGGCACCTTCCCCGCGACTCCCGTGGCCGGCAAGCCGCTCTTCCGCGTGTTCGCCGAGCAGATCCTCGCCGCCGAGCGCGCCTACGGCGTGCGCATCCCGTGGTTCGTGATGACGAGCGAGGCGAACCACCACGAGACCGAGCGGTTCTTCGAGGACAACCGCTGGTTCGGCCGCCCGCGCGGCGACACCATGCTGTTCGTGCAGGGCATGCTCCCGAGCGTCTCCACCGCGGGCGCGGTGCTCCTCGACCAGGCGTGGGAGCCGGCCCTCAATCCCGACGGCCACGGCGGCTCGCTGAAGGCGCTCCGCCAGGCGGGCGCGCTCGACCACATGTCGGCCTCGGGCATCGAGCACCTCTGCTACTTCCAGGTAGACAACCCGAACGTCCACGTGATCGACCCGCTCTTCCTGGGGCTGCACGTGGCCGCGCCCGACTCGAGCGCGGAGATGAGCTCCAAGAGCGTCCTCAAGCGCGACGTCACCGAGAAGGTCGGCGTCTTCGTCAAGGCGCCGCGACTCATGGTGCTCGAGTACAGCGACGCGCCGCGCGAGGTGAGCGAGGCGCGCGACCCGGACGGGTCCATCACGTACGGCGAGGGCTCCATCGCCATCCACGTGATCGGCGTCGACTTCATCCGCAAGCTCACCGACCACCCGCTCGGGTCCGTGCTGCCGTGGCACCGCGCCATCAAGAAGGTGCCGTTCGTCGACCCCGCCACCGGCACGCGCGTCGAGCCGGCCGAGCCGAACGCCATCAAGCTGGAGAGCTTCGTCTTCGACGCGCTCGCCGAGGCCGAGGGGCCCATCGTGCTGCGCACCGACCGCGTCGAGGAGTTCGCGCCCATCAAGAACGCCACCGGCGAGGACAGCCCCGCCACCAGCCGTGCCCTGCAGGTGGAGCGCGCCGTGCGCTGGCTCCGCGAGGCCGGCATCAGGGTGCCGTGCCACGCCAACGGGCAGCCTGACTGCACGGTGGAGATCTCGCCGCTGACCGCGCGCGGGCCCGAGGACCTGCGCCGCAACCCGCCGCAGAAGCCGATCGCCGCCGGCAGCGAGACGCTGCTCTGAGCGAACGCGCCTGACCGCGCCTTGCGGCGCCGCGCCGAGGCTCAGCCCGCCGGACGCAGGTCCACCACGGTCGCCTGCACGCGACGGGCATTGCGGAACGTGTCGAGCTCGGGCCGGACGATCAGGTCCACGGGCACGCCCTGGCGCACGCCCCCGACGCGGTCGGCGGCGCCCCACCACACCGCGCGCGCGCCGCCCGGCAGGAAGAACTCGACGTGCCGCCGCTCGCTGCCGAAGAGGTTCGGCGGCGCCGTCGGCCGCACGCCGCGGAGGAGGAACGACGGCTCCGTGTTGCCCCGGCCGTAGGGGCGAAGGATGTCGAGCGCCTTCACCGCGTCCCACGCAAGCTCCTCGGGCGCTGCCTCGGCGTCGTAGCGACGCACCGGCCCCGACCCGCCGCCGGCGGCCGCGCGCGCGCATGCCTCGGACACGAGCCGCGCGAACTCGGGCACGTCCTCCGCGCGCACCGTCACGCCGAGCGCGAACGCGTGCCCGCCGCCGCGCTGCACGAGGTGCCCGGCGGATCCCATGACGGCCGTCAGGATGTCGACGCCCTCGATGCTCCGGCCGCTGCCCTTCGCCGTGCCGTCGCCGCGCAGGGCAAGCAGGATGGCGGGCTTGCCCCAGCGCTCCGACACCTTCGCGGCGCAGATCCCCACCACGCCCTCGTGCCAGCGCTCGTCGGCCAGCACGATCGCACCTGCCGCGGACACCGCCGGGTCGCGCTCGATCCGCTCGCGGGCCTGCGCGTAGTGCTCGGTGTCCATGGCACGGCGCCGCTCGTTCACCTCCGAGAGCGCCTTCGCGAGTGCCCTCGCGCGCGCCGGGTCGTCGGTCACCAGCAGCTCCACGGCCTCGCGCGCATGGCCGAGCCGGCCGACCGCGTTGAGCCTCGGGCCCACGCGGAAACCGACGTCGGAGCTCTGCACGCGCTTGCCCTTCGCGAGGTCCGCGTCGTCGAGGAGTGCGCGCAGCCCCGGGACCGCGGTCGCGTGGATGGTCTCCAGCCCCCGCGCAACGAACACGCGGTTCTCGTCGACGAGCGGCACCACGTCCGCCACCGAACCGACGGCCACCAGCGGCACGCAGGCGGCGAGGGCCTCCTTCAGCACCGCGGCCACGTTCTCGCCGCCGCACCAGGTGCGCGCGAACTCGCTTGCCACCTTGAACGCCACGGCCGCGCCGCACAGCTCCGCGAACGGCGCCCGCGCGCGCCCGGGCAGCGCAGGGTGCGCGATGGCCGCGGCCTCGGCGACGCTTCCCTCCGGCACGTGGTGGTGGTCGGTCACCAGGAGCTCGAGCCCCAGCTCGCGCGCCCGGCGCGACGGACCGACCGCCGATGCGCCGCAGTCGACCGTCACCACGACCTGCACGCCGTCGCCCGCAAGCCACTCCAGCGCGCCCTCGTTCAGCCCGTAACCCTCCTCGAAGCGGTCGGGCACGTACCACGAGAGGTTCGCGTCCGGCCGCGCCGCGCGGATGGTCCGCCACAGGATGGCGGTCGCGGTGATGCCGTCGGCGTCGTAGTCGCCGTAGATGGCCACGCGCCGGCCGGCGCGCACGGCGTCGACGAGGCGCTCGGCCACCTCGGTGGCGCCGGGCAGCGTGCGCGGCAGGTGCAGGAGTCCCAGGCGCGGGGAGTGCAGCACGTCGCGGCCGCGGGCGTCGGAGGGGTACTTCCGGGCCGCCATCACCCGCTCAAGCAGGCTCCCGGCCCCGGCCTTCGCGGGACCGACCCAACGGCTCTCGATCGTCTGCATCGCGGACAGGGTAGCCGCGCGTCCCCGGTACGATTCCGCCAGCATGCAGCGCTACAAGACCATCCTGCTGTTCGGCGCCCCCGGCGTCGGCAAGGGCACCCAGGGCAAGATCATCGGGCACATCCCGGGCTTCTACCACCTTGCGTGCGGCGACGTGTTCCGCTCGCTCGACATGACCAGCCCGCTCGGCCGCAAGTTCCTCGAGCACAGCTCGAAGGGCGAGCTGGTGCCCGACGAGCTGACCATTGAGATGTGGAAGCAGAACATCCATGCGCAGACGGTGCTCAGCATCTACAAGCCAACGCAGGACCTGCTGGTGCTCGACGGCATCCCGCGCAGCCTCGCGCAGGCGAAGGCGCTCGAGCCGTACCTCGAAGTGCTCAATGTCATCCACCTGGTGTGCCGCGACGTGGACGCCATGGTCATGCGCATGCGCCGCCGCGCGCTCAAGGAGAACCGCCTCGACGACGCCGACGAAAAGGTCATCCGGCGCCGCTTCGACGTCTACCAGAAGGAGACCGCGCCGGTGCTCGGCTACTACCCCAAGAGCGTCGTGCACGAGGTGGATGCGGTCGGCTCGCCGGCGGTGATCCTGCAGCGGATCCTCGACATCGTCGCGCCCATCCAGGACGCGCACTTCCGCAACCCGCTCGCGGGCGATCCGAAGGCCTGAGCCGCCGGGGACGCGCGCGTCAGCCTGGCCCGCCCTCGGGACGCATCGGCTCGGGAACGAGCTCGAGGTAGCGGTTGGCCACGGCCTCGAACCACTGGCGCTCGGCATCGCTGAGGCCCGGCATGCGCGCCACGGCGCGCAGGTTGGCAAGCCGCGAGCGGAACACCGCCATCGCGTTCGCCCCCAGCGCATCGGGATCCGAGAGCAGCTCCCTGAGACGCACGATCTCGGGGTGGCCGTCGACATCGAGCGCCTCGCCGGGCACCCGCTCGGCGCGCAGCGTGCGGACGGGGCCCGGGAACCGCTGGCGCATCGCCTCGGCGAGCCGCAGGCGCCCGGTGTCCACGACGGGCGAGTCCATGCCGCCGTCGCCGAAGCGCTCGAGGTCCTCCCGCGCGCCCACCTCGATCTCCAGCTCGACGCGCGTCTCGAGCGGCTTGCCGTCGGGTCCGCCCTTCACGCGGCCGAGCTCGTCGCGCTCGCCGCGCATCACGACGACGCGGATCCGGTCGCCGGGCCGGTGCGCCTGCACCACCGCGGAGAGCTCGTTGCTCACGCGGATGCGCTGGCCGTCGAGCTCGACGATGCGGTCGCCGCCGCGAAGCACCTTGCGCGCGGGCATGTTGGGGATGAGGCCCGTCACGGTGACGCCGTCGGTCTCGCCGAACCGGGGCGCCATCTGGATCCCGAGCGCGCCGCGGGGCGCATCGACGATGCGCAGCCGCGCCACCTCCACGAGGCGCGCGTGGGACTCCGCGGAGAGGCGATCGCCCCGCTCCACCAGCTGCAGCCACACCTGCTCGTCGGGGATGGACGGCTCGAGGAGCTCCTTCCCGGCGGAGTCTCGCTGGGCGAAGTCGCGGGAATCGAGGCGGTCCACCAGCGCGGCCACCCGGGCGTCCGCCTTCACGCCCTGCAGCCGCTGCGGCGACCACGGCGGATCGCCGGCAACGCCCGCGATGGCCACCGGCAGCTCGCGCACGCGCGGGATCGGCATCGGCAGCGGGATCGCCTCGTCGCCGAGTGCCGCGGGCCGCATCGGCGGTGCGGGGTCCTGCGCGGTGGCGGCACCGGCGAACGCGCACGACGCAAGGAGCGCCGCGGCCCTCACTCGCCAGGCAGCGCCCCGGCGTTCGACTCGATCCAGGCGGTCTTGCGGTCGATGAACGCCAGGAACGAGTCGGCGCGCAGGTGCGCGAACCGACCGCTGCGGGCGACCGGGACCAGGCTTTCCATCGTGCACGACTCGATCATAAGCCAGGGCAACGCGCGCCGTTCGCGGTCCTCGAGCGATTCGCCAAGCCCGTGCCGGATCCCCGCCGCCACGGCCAGCGCCCGGCGCAGGTCGAGCTCCGGGCGCCACTCCGCGGGCGCGAGGCCCGCGATGGGATCGCTCGCGAAGTGCACCATCGCGTTGGCCGCCTCGCATGCACGGTGGTCGAGGCGCGCGCCGTCGAAGTCGAGGATCGCGCGCAGGCGGCCCTCCGCGAACAGCACGTTTCCCGGGTGGATGTCGCCGTGGATGAAGCAGCGCGGCGCAAGCCCGAGCCCGGCGTCCTCTGCGCGGCGGTGCGCGACGGCGGCACGCGCGACCAGCGACTCCACGGTGCGCGCGAGCGCGGCGCGGTCGGTGCCGGGGTCCGCGCGCATCGCCGCGGCCACCACGGACTCCGCCGCGTTCGGGAACGCGTCGGCGCGGTGGAACGATCCCGTCGGCGCATCCGCCGGTGCGGCGAACGCGGCCGATGCGCGGATCAGCCCGCCGAGCGCGGCACCGACCTCGGCGGCCTCGGGAAGGCGCGCCTGCCAGCGCGTGCCCTCGATCCAGCGGAACAGCTCGTAGGCGCCGCCGGCGGCGCGGTGCACCGTCCCGCCCGCGCGCGTGCGCATGACGGGCGCCACGGGCACGCCGTGCGCGGCAAGGTGCGCCTGGAACGCGTGCACGAACGGCAGCCGCGCCGCATCCGCGCCCTCGGCGCCGCGGCGCTTGAGCATGAAGCGCCCGTCCGGCGTGGTGAGGCGGCTCTTGGCGGTGGAACGCGAACCGCGCCCGATCGGCTCGGCCTCGATGGGGCGGCGCAGCCCGAACTCGACGGAGACGGAGCGCACCTCCTCGAGGGAGAGCAGCTCGCGCGCGTGCGCCTTCATTCGGCGTTCTGCGCCTGTTCCTTGATGCGGTCGATCGCGGTCTTGATCTCGACCACCCGGCGGCTGATCTCGACGTCGCCGCTCTTGCTGGCGATGGTGTTGGCCTCGCGCAGCATCTCCTGCGCGAGGAAGTCGAGCGCACGCCCCGCCGGCTGCGGGTTGGCCGGGTCGATGATCGCGCGGAACTGGTCCACGTGGCCGCCGAGCCGCGCGATCTCCTCGGCGATGTCGGAGCGCTCGGCGAAGATCGCCACCTCGCGCACCACGTCGGCCTCAGAGACGGACGCGCCGAGGTCCTTGAGCGCCTGCTGCAGGCGGCCGAGCAGCCGCTCCTGGTAGCCGGCAACCACCTGCGGCGCGCGCTCGCGCACGGCATCGAGGCGGGCCTGGATCTGCACGCCGAAGTCCGAGAGCAGCGCGCGCAGCGCATCGCCCTCGCGCTCGCGCATGGCAAGCAGCGCGTCGCAGGCCTCGTTCACCAGCTTCATCAGCACGGGACGGGCCGACTCGGCCAGGCGCTCGGCGCGGTCGTCCACGATGACGCCCGGCAGCGCAAGCAGGTCCGACGCGCGGATCTCCGTGGTGAGCCCCGCGGCGCCGGCGGCACGCAGCTGCGATGCATACGCCTCGAGCGCGGCCACGTTGATGCGAGCGGTGGTGCGCGCGCTCGTCTCCGTCCAGCGCACGGTGACGGTCACGCTGCCGCGGGTCAGGCGGCGCATGATGAGTGCCTCGATGTCGGCCTCGAGCGACTCAAACTCGCCCGGCAGGCGCATCGACGACTTGAAGAAGCGGTTGTTGACCGAGCGGACCTCGACCGAGAAGCGCGCGCCGTCCTGCTCGAGCGCGGCGGCACCGAAACCGGTCATCGAGCGGATCACGCCGGGTCCTTTCGGTCAGGCGTCAGGGAGTGCCGGCCGGCGCGGGCACGGGAGCCGGCGCGGGTGCCGGGGCTGGCGCGGGCGCGGGAGCGGGCGCGGGGGCGGCGGAGGCCGGGGCCGGTGCGGGCGCCGGTTCGCCGGGAGCCGGCGCAGGTGCGATCATCGAGGGATCGATCGGCTGCAGCTGCACCGGCGCAGGTGCCGGGGCGGGCGTCACGGGCTCAAGCTGCACAGGCGCCGGCGCGGGCGCCGTTGCTGCGGCGGGCTCGGGGGCCGGCTCGCCCTTCGTCATCTTGAGCGACATGATGTTGAGGCCGATCGCAAGCAGCAGGTAGATGCCGAAGGCCGTGGCCGTGGCGTAGGTCAGCGCGTCGCCCACGCGGCCGCCGAAGGCGGTGTCCGTTCCGCCGGAGCCGCCGAAGGCCTGCGCCAGTCCGCCGCCCTGCGGGCGCTGGACCAGGATGATCAGCACCAGGGCGACCGAGACGACGAGGAAGAGGATGACCAGCAGGTTGAAGGCGATGCCCATGGGGAGTTCCGTCAGTGCCCGCCCGACGCCGTCCACGCCTCCGCCGCGGCGCGGCAGATCGAGGCGAAGTCATCGGCCTTCAGGCTGGCCCCGCCGATCAGCCCGCCATCGACGTCCGGCTGGTCGAAGATCGCGCGGGCGTTCTTCGCGTTCACCGAGCCGCCGTAGATGACGCGGGCCTTCGCGGCGAATCGGGAATCATACAGTTGCCCAAGCACCGACCTGATGCTCGCGTGCATGCGCTGCGCGTCCTCGGGACTTGCGGTGCGGCCCGTTCCGATGGCCCAGACCGGCTCGTAGGCCACGACCACGCGGTCGACGGTCTCCGGCTTGAGTGTCCCGAAACATCCGCGCAACTGGTGCGCCACGACCGCTTCGGCACGGCCGTCGTCACGCTCGGACAGGGTCTCGCCGACGCACAGCACCGCCACCAGCCCGGCCTCGGACGCGATCGCCAGCTTCTCGTGGAGCAGCTCGTCGTCCTCGCCCAACCCGTGCCGACGCTCCGAATGACCAATAATCACGGATCGACATCCGACATCGGTCAGCATGCCGACGCTCACCTGGCCCGTGAACGCACCGCTCGCCTCGGCGGAGCAGTCCTGGCCGCCGAGCAGCACGTTCGAGTGCCCCAGCGTGCGGCCCACCGTGAAGAGGTACGGAAACGGCGGGAAGACGGCGGCATCGATGCGCCCTTCCAGCCCGCCCTCGGCAAGCGACGCCAGCACCGCGTCGGTGAGCTCGACGCCCGACGCAAGGTCGGAGTTCATCTTCCAGTTCCCGCCCACGAACGGCCTGCGCTGTGCGTGCATGACGACAGTCTACGGCCGCCGCAGGCGCGCCCCGCGCCATCCCTAAACTAGCCCGCCCATGCCCACCCCCGCCCGCACGGCAGCCGAGATCCGCAGCGCCTACATCCGCTTCTTCGAGGAGAAGTGCGGGCACACCATGGTGCCGTCGAGCCCGGCGATCCCGTTCGACGACCCGACGCTCCTCTTCGCGAACGCGGGCATGAACCAGTTCAAGGACGTGTTCCTGGGGCGCGGCACCCGCGCCTACACGCGCGCCGTCAACACGCAGAAGTGCATCCGCGCCGGCGGCAAGCACAACGACCTCGAGGACGTGGGCCGCGACACGTACCACCACACCTTCTTCGAGATGCTGGGCAACTGGTCGCTCGGCGACTACTTCAAGAAGGAAGCCATCGGCTGGGCGTTCGAGCTGCTCACCAAGGTGTACGGCGTCGACCCGAACCGCCTGTACGCGACGTGGTGCGCCGGCGACCCGAAGCAGGGCGTCGAGCCCGACCACGAGAGCCGCGACCTGTGGCTCCAGTACCTGCCCGCGGACCACGTGATCCCGGGCAGCATGAAGGACAACTTCTGGGAGATGGGCGAGACGGGCCCGTGCGGCCCGTGCACCGAGATCCACTTCGACCGCATCGGCGGGCGCAACGCCGCAGCGCTGGTGAACACCGGCGACCCCGACGTGCTGGAGATCTGGAACCTGGTGTTCATCCAGTTCAACCGCGAGCCGGGCGGGAAGCTCACGCCGCTGCCGTCGAAGCACGTCGACACGGGCATGGGGCTCGAGCGCCTCGTCAGCGTGCTGCAGGACAAGCGCTCCAACTACGACACCGACATCTTCGGCCCCATCTTCGAGCTGACGCGCCAGGTGACCGGCGCGCGCGCCTACGGAGGCAGGCTCGACGACGCGATCGACACCGCCTACCGCGTCATCGCCGACCACGTTCGCTGCCTGTCCATCGCGGTGGCCGACGGCGCCGCGCCCGGCAACGAGGGCCGCAACTACGTGCTCCGCCGCATCCTGCGCCGCGCCATCCGCGCGGGGCACCAGCACCTCGGCGCGCGCGAGCCGTTCATCTACAAGCTCGTGCCCGCGGTGGTCACCACGCTCGGCGACACGTTCCCCTCGCTCGTGCAGCAGGCATCGAAGGTGGTGCACGCGATCCGCGAGGAGGAGGTCGCCTTCGGCCGGACGCTGGAGCGCGGCATCGCGCTCTTCGACGAGGCCGCGAGGCGCGCGGGTGCGTCGAAGCGCATCTCCGCGCAGGACGCGTTCAGCCTGCACGACACCTTCGGCTTCCCGATCGACCTCACGCAGGTGATGGCCGAGGAGCGCGGGCTCTCCGTCGATGCCGCGGGCTACGAGCAGCTGATGGAGGCCGCGCGCGAGCGCAGCCGCGAGGGCGGCGCCAAGGGCGATGGCTTCCGCATGCCGCCGCCGGACGTCCTGGAGAAGCTGCGCACCCTGATGCACGGCCACGCCACCGACGACTCGGGCCGCGATGCGCCCAAGCCAACCAACGCCGACGTCGCGGCGATCTGGGACGGGAACGCCCTGGTCGGCAGGGCCCCGCAGGAGCAGCGCGTGGCGCTGGTCTTCCGCAAGACGCCCTTCTACGCCGAGGGCGGCGGGCAGGTGGGCGACATCGGTCTCATCGAGCTGCAGGGCGGCGCGGGCCGGACGCACCGGTTCAAGGTCGAGGACACGCAGCGCGCGGGGGAGTTCGTGCTGCACGTCGGGCACGTGGAGCACGGCACCGTCGCCGTCGGCGAGCACGCGACGCTCACCGTGGAGCGCGGCCGGCGCGAGCGCGTGGCCGCCAACCACACCGGCACGCACCTCCTCAACCTGGCGCTGCGCGAGGTGCTGGGCAACGACGTCGAGCAGCGCGGCTCGCTCGTCTCCGAGGACCGGCTGCGCTTCGACTTCACGCACCCCAAGGGCATGTCGCACGAGGAGCTGGTGCGCGCCGAGACCATCGTGAACGGCGCCATCGCGCGCACGCTCAAGGTGGACGCGCAGGTGGTGCCGCTGGCGCAGGCCAAGGCGATCAACGGCGTGCGCGCCGTGTTCGGCGAGCGCTACCCCGACCCGGTGCGCGTGGTCTGCGTGGGCGCCTCGGTCGCGGAGCTCCTGGCAGAGCCTTCGAGCGCGCGCTGGAAGGAACTGAGCATCGAGTTCTGCGGCGGCACCCACGCACGCAGCAGCGAGGAGGTGCAGCACTTCGCCATCCTGAGCGAGGGCGCCTCGAGCGCAGGCATCCGGCGCATCTTCGCGCTCACGGGCACCGCCGCGCACGCGGCCGCCGTGAGCGCGGCCAACCTCGAGCAGCGCCTCGCCGCCGCGCGCAAGCTCTCGGGCGAGCAGCTCGCCGACGAGGTCACGGCCATCGCCGCGGCGCTCGCCGAGATGCCGCTCTCGGTCACGTTCCGCCATCGCACCGAGCCCGCTGTCGTCGAGCTGCGCGAGAAGGTCAAGGACTGGCGCAAGGCGCAGGAAGGCGCCAACCGCGATGCGGTGGTGGCGCAGGCGCGCGAGATCGCCGAGAAGGCCGAGGGTGCGGTCATCGTGGCAAGCGTCGCGGGCGCCGATCCTGCCGCCCTGCTCTCCGCCCTCAGCGCCGTGCGCGCAAGGCGCGCGGAGGCCGCCATCATGCTCCTCAGCGCCGACGAGGCCGGCGGCAAGGTGTCGATCGCCGCGGACGTCCCCAAGGCGCTCCAGGACAAGGGCCTGAAGGCCGGCGACTGGGCGCGCGCCGCGGCGGAGGCGTGCGGCGGTCGCGGCGGCGGACGGCCGGACTTCGCGCAGGCCGGCGGGCGCGAGCCTGCCAAGCTGCCCGATGCGCTGCGTGCGGCCAAGGCCTACGCAGGCGCTCGCGTGGGCTGAGCCGCGTGGGCGGGATCCCTCGCCCGGGAGCGCACCGCGCACGCTGCGCCGTGCCCGTTGCCGTCAGTGCGAGTCGTCGGCCTCGGCACGATCACCCGGGGCCGGCATCACCTGCGCAAACGCGATGCCGACCGCGATGCCCGCAAGCACGCCCTTCAGGAGGTCGAAGGCGAGCACGCCCGCGATCGTGATGGCGAAGGGCACGAACTGCTCGCCGCCGAGGCGCCACTGCGCGCGGAAGAGCGCCGGTCGCGCCAGGCCGAGGCCCACCTGCAGGAGGATTGCCGCCAGGCACGCGAGCGGGATCAGGTTGAGCGCCGCACCGGCGAACACCACCGACACCAGGAGCAGCACGCCGTGCACCAGCGCGCTCATGCGCTCGCGGCCGCCGGCAGCCACGTTGGCGCCGCTGCGCACGATCACCGCCGTCACCGGCAGCCCGCCCATCCACCCGCTTGCAGCGTTCGCCACGCCCTGCGCGAGGAGCTCCCGATCGGGCGGGCTGGTGCGCTTCAGCGGGTCGAGGCGGTCCACGGCCTGCACGGAAAGCAGCGTCTCGATGCCGGCGACTGCGGCGACGGTCCCGGCGACGACCCATCCATCCATCACCGCGAGCACCGAGAAGTCCGGCCTCGGCAGCGCATCCATCAACGAGCCGAACCCCCCGAGCGGCACGCGCACGAAGTGCTCGGGTGCAAGCGCAAGCGACGGAATGCCGCGAAACAGCGCGGCGAGCGCCGCCGCGAGCACCACCGCCGCCAGCGCCGCCGGCAACGCCGCCAGGCGCGCCAGCGGCGTGAATCGCCAGCCGAGCAGCACCGCAAGCGTCACCGCCGCGATCAGGGCCGGCCCGGCCGCCGCCCCCGTGCGGATGGATCCGAGCCCACCGGGCGCGCCCACGGCAACGGGCAGCTGCTTCAGCACGATCACGATGCCGATCGCGGCCAGCATGCCCTTGATCACCGAACTCGGCACGAGCCGCGCGAACCGTCCGCAGCGCAGCAGGCCCAGGAGGAACTGGATGCCGCCCGCCGCCACGGTCGCCGCGAGGAACCGCTCGAACCCACCGAGCTTCTCCGTCTCGAGCACCACGATGGACACGAGCCCTGCGGCGGGCCCGGTCACGGAGAGCGGCGAACGGCTCAGGAACGGCACGAGGATCCCGCCCACGACGCCCGCCACCAGCCCGCTGACGGGCGGCGCGCCGCTCGCGACCGCGATGCCGAGGCAGAGCGGCACGGCAACGAGGAACACCACGATCCCGGCGGCGGCATCCTGCCGGGGGTAGGCAAACATGGTGCGGAGGCTCTCGACCATCGTGGGGTGCTGCGATCGTAACGCCGGGCGCGCACCGGCAGCCGCGTCGCCCGCCCGACCCGCTACCCTCGTGCCATGCAAGGCAGCGCCTCGATCCGCTCGGTCCTCACCGAGGACCGCGTCTTTCCGCCGTCCGCCGACTTTGCCGCGCGCATGGGCACGGTGCACGTGCCGGACATGGACGCGTACCGCGCCATGCACGAGCGCTCGCTGAAGGACCCCGAGGGCTTCTGGGCCGAGGTCGCACGAGGCTTCCGCTGGTTCACGCCGTGGTCGAAGGTGCTCGAGTGGGAGCTGCCCGACGCCAGGTGGTTCGTGGGCGGCACCACCAACGCGTGCTTCAACGCGGTCGATCGCCAGGTGGAGGAGGGGCACGGCGACGAGACCGCCATCATCTGGGAAGGCGAGCCCGTGGGCGAGGCCGGTCCCGAGGTGCGCCATGTCACGTACCGCGAGCTGCGCGACGAGGTGGCCCGGTGCGCGGCCGCGCTGGAATCGCTCGGCGTGCGCAAGGGCGACGTGGTCACCATCTACATGGGCATGGTCCCGGAGCTTGCGGTGGCGGTGCTCGCGTGCGCGCGCATCGGCGCGCCGCACAGCGTGATCTTCGGTGGCTTCGCGGCGCAGGCCATCGTCGACCGCGTGCAGGATGCCGCGAGCACGGTGATCGTCACCTGCGACGGCGCATGGCGGCGCGGTGCGGTCGTGCCGCTCAAGGCGAACGTGGACGCAGCGTGCGAGAAGCTGCCGGACGTGCGGCACGTGCTGGTGCTGCGCCGCACCGGCGGCGACTGCGCCATGAAGCCGGGCCGAGATGCATGGTGGCACGACGTCGTCGCGAAGCAGCCCGCCACGCGCGCGTGCGAGCCGGTCGACAGCGAGCACCCGCTCTTCCTGCTGTACACGTCCGGCAGCACGGGCAAGCCCAAGGGCATCGTGCACACGACGGGCGGCTACATGGTCTACACCGCGGCCACCGCGCGCTGGACGTTCAACCTGGTGCCGGCGTCAGGGCAGGTCTACTTCTGCACCGCCGACCTCGGCTGGATCACCGGGCACAGCTACATCGTCTACGGCATCCTTCCGAACCGCGTGCCCACGGTGATGTACGAGGGCGCGCCGAACTTCCCGGCGGAGGACCGCTTCTGGTCCATCGTGGCACGGCACAAGGCCACGCACTTCTACACGGCGCCCACGGCCATCCGCAGCTTCATGCGCTGGGGCGACGCACACCCGGCCAGGCATGACCTCGGCAGCCTGCGCGTCCTCGGCACGGTGGGCGAGCCGATCAACCCCGAGGCGTGGATCTGGTACCACGAGCGGATCGGCGGCGGGCGCTGCCCGATCGTCGACACGATGTGGCAGACCGAGACGGGCGGGCACGTGATCACGCCGCTCCCGGGCGCCACGCCGACGGTGCCGGGCAGCTGCACGCTGCCGATGTTCGGCGTGGACGCGGCGGTGGTCGATGACCACGGCCACGAGCAGCCGGCGAACACGGGCGGCCTGCTCGTCATCCGCAAGCCCTGGCCCGGCATGCTGCGCGGCGTGCACGGCGACCGCCAGCGGTTCATCGACACCTACTGGAGCCGAGTGAAGGGCATGTACCTCGCGGGCGACGGCGCGCGGCGCGACTCGCGCGGCTACTTCTGGATCATGGGGCGCATCGACGACGTGCTCAACGTCAGCGGCCACCGGCTCGGCACGGCCGAGGTCGAGAGCTCGCTCGTCGGCAGCAAGCTGGTGGTGGAGGCGGCGGTGGTCGGCATGCCGCACGAGATCAAGGGCACGGGCGTCGCGGCGTTCTGCGTGCTGCACCCCGACCACGCGAAGGACGCGGGCGACTCGATGCGCCGCCGGCTGATGGACCACGTGGCGAAGGACATCGGCGCCATCGCGCGCCCCGACGTGATCCGCTTCACCAATGCGCTGCCCAAGACCCGCAGCGGCAAGATCATGCGCCGCCTGCTGCGCGACATCGCCGCCGGCAAGGAAACGACGCAGGACACCACCACGCTCGAGGACTTCGGCGTCCTCGCCAAGCTGCGCGAGGGCGACGAGTAAATCCGCTCCTGGTTACATTGGCACCAATTGTTTTCTCCAGAGAACTGCTCGGGTCTCTGGATCAGGAAAATGGTGCCAAACTAACCAGGAGCGGATTTACGGCTTCCCGATCCACCATTCGCGCTCCGGGGCGGCATCGCACCAGCGTGTCATGTCGCGGAGCGCATCGATGCCGAGGAACTCGACCGCACCATCCACGGTGGCCGTGGCCGCCTCCTCGCCGCCGCGCAGGCTGACGCCGCCGCAGCTGGCAGGGTCCTCCGACGAGTACTCCGCGGCCCAGCGCAACGCTGGCGTGTTGAGCCAGGGAGCATCCACGCGGAAGTAGCCCTCGTTCATGGTGCCGTCCGCAGTCGCATTGGTCCGCGCGCTCGCGAACACCACCGTCCGCTGCGGCCGCCGTGCACCCGAGAGCCGGGTCACGCAGTACCTCGCGAACGGGTTGTCCGCGCCGTTGGCAAGCTGCGGATCCGACGGGAACCGCGCCTCGTCCCCGCCGACGAACGCGCTGTTGAGGCCGAAGCTCGGGTAGAGCGAGGCGAAGTAGTAGTACTGGTTGCGGTCCCCCAGCCGGAGCCGCTCGAGCGTGTCCGCGTTCTCGCCGACATAGAGCCGGCGGAAGTCCTGGTCGAGCCACGGCGCGAGGCGCCACGGGTAGCGCTTGCGCACCTCGACGTCGCCACCGTACGCCTCGGGCGGGATCGGCGCGCCGGTCTCGTCGCGGGCATCCAGCCCGGCTCGGAAGCCGGGCAGCACCGCACCGCCCTGGTCGGTCGCATAGCCCACCCATGCCGCGGCCACCGCCCGCAGCGCCGATGCCTCGCGCACCCGCGCCGCGGTGCGGCGCGCACCCAACGCCACGGGCACGAGAATCGCCACCAACACCCCGATAATCGCCAGCACCACCAGCAGTTCCGCCACCGTGAAGCCGCGCACCCGGGCCACCGTGCGGAATTCCCCCGAACCCGCTGTCCCCGGACCGCGTCCGTACGGAGATTGGTGGGAGCGGCACATGGACCGCTCCATAGTATTCGGCCCCCCATGAACGCTCCCTCGACACCCGCCGCACGAGCCGCCACGCGCTCCGCCGCGCCGTTGCTCGCCATCGTCTCGGCAGCGGTCGGCGC
>Ga0192647_101300_pt1 | contig 16491 bp, 15 predicted proteins | sample LauGreFa1BDMLBSN_2_FD_133046 | JGI IMG/M metagenome (GOLD analysis project Ga0192647, IMG submission 133046) | Freshwater lake microbial communities from Lake Michigan, USA - Fa13.BD.MLB.SN - reassembly | ecosystem: Environmental > Aquatic > Freshwater > Lake | place: Lake Michigan, USA...
AAAAAACTGCCATGTCATTAAAAATTGCTCTCGCCCAAATCAATTTCTTAGTTGGTAATATAACTGCAAATGTTGATAACATTATAAAGACAGCTATTTATGCGCGTGATGAATTGAGTGCAGATATAGTTGTTTTTCCTGAGCTGACTATTACTGGTTACCCTGCTGAAGACTTGTTGTTTCGATCTGATTTTATTGAAGTCGCTAATAATGCGATTTATCAGATTGCTGATGGCATCACAGATGTTGCAGTTGTTGTGGGTTTTCCGGAACGTGACGGCGATAATCTTTATAATAGTGCTGCGGTGTTGTATCAGGGGGTAATTCTGGCCTGTTATCGCAAACAAGCGTTACCCAATTATGGCGTGTTTGATGAGCAGCGCTATTTTACTGCGGGAATTCAGCCTTGTGTGTTTGAGTTTAATGGCATATTTATTGGATTGACGATTTGTGAAGATGTTTGGAAAAGTGGCATTATTGACGCTAATAAAGAGGCTGGAGCAGAGCTTTTGTTAACCCTCAATGCTTCGCCCTTTAATGCTGGAAAAATCCATCAGCGAGAAGCTATTATTTGCCAACAAGTTAAAGCAGCAAGCATTCCCTTGTTTTATGTTAACCAGGTTGGTGGTCAGGATGAGTTGATTTTTGACGGGGCCTCATTTGTTGCAAATTCTCAAGGTCATATTGTTTTTCGGGCGAAAGAATTTCAAGAGCAAATAAGTGTCATTGAATTCGACGGTAATAATCCATTATTAAGCAGTTGTGCACCGCTTTATAAAGAAATATCTAGCGAATATAACGCCTTGGTTCTGGGAATAAAAGATTATGTTCGTAAAAATGGTTTTCAAGGTGCTATTTTGGGTTTATCTGGAGGTATTGATTCTGCTCTTGTGTTAGCTTTGGCAGTTGATGCGTTGGGACATGATAAGGTTGAAGCTGTGTTAATGCCGTCACGGTTTACGCAAGACATGAGTAATGAAGATGCTATTAAGCAAGCCGAGATATTAGGGGTGAAATACCATGTCATTCCAATAACACCAGCGGTTAATGCTTTTACGGATATGTTGGCCGAGGTTTTTGCTGGTACAGCTAAAGATACTACAGAGGAAAATATTCAAGCGCGCTGCCGTGGAGTTATATTAATGGCATTATCTAATAAACAGGGTAAGCTTTTACTCACGACGGGTAATAAAAGTGAGATGAGTGTTGGTTATGCTACCCTTTATGGTGATATGGCTGGAGGCTTTGCGCCAATCAAAGATGTGCCTAAGTTGTTAGTTTATCAGTTGGCACGATATCGTAATTCACTTTGTGAAGTTATTCCTGAACGAGTTATTACGCGTCCACCATCAGCAGAGTTGGCCCCTGATCAAATTGATGCAGACTCTTTACCACCTTATGAGGTTCTCGATCCAATACTTGAGCGCTATGTAGAATTAGACGAGTCTGCAGAAGAAATTATTGCGGCTGGATTTAAGCGCGATGATGTTGTAAGGGCTATTAATTTAGTAGATAAAAATGAATATAAACGCAGGCAATCTCCACCCGGGATTCGGATTACCAGTAAAGCATTTGGGCGTGATCGACGTTATCCTATTACTTCAGGTTATCGAGGGATTTAAGTGTTAAATCGAGAATACTTAGTACTACGCTACTGTTAAGATAAATCTCACATTCACTATAAAAGTAAATAAAAAATGATAAGTTATCAAGAAATGATTAGCTATTTGGCAGCAACACTAACGACGGCTTCATTTTTACCTCAGGCGATTTTAACGATAAAAACCAAAGACACAGAGGGGTTGTCTTTAGGTATGTATAGTATGTTTACACTGGGGGTTTTATGCTGGTTAATTTATGGCATTTATATTACTGATGAAGCTATTGTTGTAGCCAATGCAATTACTTTGATGTTAGCTGGAACGATACTCTCTTATAAAATTTATAATACTTTTTTTAAAAAAGTTAATTGAAGGCCTTTAGTTCTTTGCCTCTTATTCCTTTGGTATGTAATGTAATTTGACAGATATTGACTGTTTTTCGAAATATGAAGCGTAAATGGAGATATGTAAAATGACAAATAAGGTGTCCTTGACCCAGTTCATTATTGAGCAACAGAGGGGTTTTCCGGATGCATCAGGAGCCTTTAGTATGTTGCTAAGTAATATCGTAACGGCTTGTAAAGAAATATCTCATTTGGTAAATCGCGGGAATCTTGTGGGCGTATTGGGAAGTGCCGAATCTGAAAATGTTCAAGGGGAAGAGCAAAAAAAATTGGACGTTATTACCCATGATATTATGGTTGATGCGCTTAACTGGACGGGACATTTAGCTGGAATGGCATCAGAAGAGGTAGATAATATTATTGCTATTCCTGCAGAGTATCCTAAAGGAAAATATTTGGCGTTATTTGATCCTTTGGATGGCTCTTCAAATATTGATGTTAATTTGGCTGTAGGTACTATTTTTTCTATTCTTCATTGTCGTGAGGGCGTTGAGCCAACACATGAGGATTTTTTACAGAAGGGATCTGAGCAGGTTTGTGCGGGTTTTGTTTTATATGGGCCATCAACCATGATGGTTTTAACTACTGGGCAAGGTGTTAATGGGTTTACACTAGACCAAGATATCGGTGAATTTATTTTGACGCATCCAGCCATGAAAATACCTGAAGAAACTAGTGAGTTCGCTATTAACATGTCAAACCAGCGTTTTTGGGAGCCGCCTGTTCAGCGTTATATTGAGGAATGTCTGCAAGGCATTGAAGGCCCTCGAGAAAAGAATTTTAATATGCGCTGGATTGCTTCTTTAGTTGCCGAGGTGTATCGGATTCTTACGCGGGGTGGCGTTTTTTTATATCCTTATGATTTAAGAGATCTGTCGAAGTCGGGTAGATTACGTATTATGTATGAAGCTAATCCTATGGCATTTATTATTGAGCAGGCTGGGGGTGCTTGCTCTACTGGGCGTGAGCGTATTTTAGATATTAAACCAATTCATATACATCAACGAGTACCTTTGATTTTGGGATCAAAAAAAGAAGTCGAGCGAATTGTGGCTTATCATAATTAAGTGTTTTATTGATCACAGAACTATTTATACGACGTGGGTGGATATTTATCCGTTATAGAGCTAGGCCATCGAGCATCCTTAGGGTAATGTTTTAGATTCGGATGCTTTGTTGTAATCAACTCCAACACTTACGATGAAGCTGGTCGCTTCTTCAATATCCATGGTTGATTTTATTAATTTTGATTTATCGACAATTACTGTAAATCCGGAAGTAGGGTTTGGTGATGTAGGAATAAACAGTATATATTTATCTTCGAACCGATTGGTTACATAAGCAGGCACCCAAATGCCTTCTTTAGGGTATTCGACATAAACAACTTCTTTCGCCATTGTCTGTTCATGAGATGAAAACATGCTGATAACTTTTTTAAGTACACGGTAAATGGTATTAAGGAATGGGATTCTACTAATAATTAAATCAAATATACCAATTACCCATGAGCCTCCTTTTTTGACTATGGTACTTCCTATTGAGACTAATAAAATAAAACTGACTGCGAAAACAAGGCCGGTATATAAGTAATTATCGGAAAAAGCGTAAACGACACGAAATAAATCGGAAACCAGTTCTTTTACAAATAGTATGATTTGTAACACAACTACGATAGGAATAACTGAAAAGACGCCTATCAGAAAATAATTTAATAATTTTTTAGTGAGCTCGTTCATTTTTTTCTCCGTTGGTTATATTCAATAATCATCCAGTTGAGGTCTGATTTAAATTTTATGATTATTTAATAATACATAGCGTTAATGAGCACAAGAAGGTATGTCATTCATTATAAATTAATTTGAGATTGGCTGGATAATCTAAAAGAATATCAAGAGAGTAATAAAAACTATAGTTGTTTTTTGAAGGTCTATATATGTGCCGCAACTACAGTCTATTCATTGTGGTTAAATTTTCTTGGCTTACTGGGATCTTATAAAGTCAGGTTGGGGTTTTATGCAGAAGAATATATTAATTACTGGGGCAGCCAAGCGCATTGGAGCTTGTTGCGCTCGTTTACTCCATAGTAAAGGTTGTAATGTTTTTTTGCATTATAAAACATCAAAAGAGACAGCTGTGGAACTATGTTATGAATTAAATCAGATCCGAACTAATTCAGCTTACATGATGCAGGCTGACTTGCTTGATATGGGCGAGTTGGATGCGCTGGTTACTAAAGCTTGTACGGCATGGGGCGGGATTGATGTATTGATAAATAATGCGTCAGCTTTTTATCCGACAGCCATGTCAGATGTTACTGAGTGTCAATGGGATGAGTTAATGGGGAGTAATTTAAAGGCGCCCTTTTTTTTGACAAAAGCCTTGTCAGGAGTATGGGTCAAAAATAAGGGGTGTGTTGTTAATATTGCTGATATTCATGCTGAGCGTGGTTTAAAGGGTTACTCTGTTTACAGTATAGCTAAGGCCGGATTGGTTGCAATGACGAAAGTTTTGGCTAAGGAGTTGGGTCCGGAAATTCGAGTGAATGCAGTGGCGCCGGGGGCTATTATATGGCCGGAGAAGACTCTGACGGAACAAGAAAAGCAAGACATTATTCAGCGAATCGCTTTGCGGCGTAATGGAGACCCGATGGATATTGCAAAGGCGGTATGGTTTTTGATTGAAGATGCAGATTACATGACTGGGCAAATAATTACAGTAGATGGTGGTCGTAGTTTGTATTGCTAAATCAGGTGCAAGCTATTACACCTGATTTAATATTAGTGAGTCCAGCTAGGTATGATGCGTTGTTGATGTAGGTTTGTTTTGTCGAATTTTTCCCATAGATCAGCATAACTTAGCTCGCTGATTGGATGTTTTAGATTGGGGGCTATTTCAGCCAAAGGTTCAAGTACGAAAGCGTAACGTTCAATTTCATCTCGAGGTATTTGTAAGCGACCATCGTTGATTATCAGTGCATCATATAAAATAAGATCTAGGTCGAGAGTTCGGGAAGAGAACTTTTGACTGTCGCGAGTTCTGCCGTTGTCCAATTCAATTTGGCGTAGTATTTTGGCAACTTCTTTTACGCTCAATTGAGAGTTAAAACCAACTATAAGATTGTAAAAAGTATCTCCTATAAAGCCGATTGGCGCTGATTCATAAATACTGGAAATGTTGAGGTTGCCGAAGTGGAAGTTAAGCGCATTAAGACTGGCAAGTATGTTTTTATCCTTGTCGATATTGCTGCCTATACTTATGTATCCTGTGGGCATAGCTTATTTTTCCCCTCGCTCTATAGTAATGCCAACATCCCTTGCTCCGCGAATTGCGCCTTTTTTATTGAGCGTAATTTTTACCCATGGAACATTGAACTCATTGCGAATAATAATAGCTATTTCGGAGATTAATTTTTCAACAAGAAGAAATTGGCTTGTTTCTACAAAAGAAATAATGCGTTTAGAAACAGTTTTATAATCAAGTGTGTATTTTATGTCGTCAGTTTCTGCAGCTTTTTTGATATCAAAGGCCATTTCAATATCGAGTATAACTTTTTGCTTGGTTTCCCTTTCCCAATCATAAATACCGATAATTGTTTCAATTTCAAGTCCGCCTAAAAAGATTATGTCCATGGTTATTTCCGGTTATGATATGTTTTTTAAAAGTAGTAAGTATCAGGGAAATGTGTTCCGCTTACAAGTTCTGAATAAGGAAAAAGCTGCATGATAGTTTGGTTATTTGTTCCAGTTGCCTATCTAATAGGATCCATTTCCAGCGCAATTATTATATGTCGTTTGATGAGGTTGCCAGATCCTCGAGAGCAGGGTTCAGGTAATCCAGGTGCCACCAATGTCATGCGTATTGGTGGTAAAAAAGCTGCAACCATTACTCTATTAGGGGACTTACTTAAAGGGTTGCTTCCTGTTTATATTGCCGGATTAATGGGAGCATCTTTGGAGTTATTAGCTGTCATTGGCTTGGCAGCTTTTCTAGGACACCTATATCCAGTGTTCTTTAAGTTTAAGGGAGGTAAGGGTGTTGCAACGTCAATAGGTGTTTTGCTCGGGTTCTCATGGTTGCTTGGGTTTGCATTTATAGGTACTTGGCTATTAATCTATAAGCTTGGTAAAATTTCTTCGTTATCGGCATTGTGTGCCTCATTTATATCACCAGTCTATGCATGGTTTATTGTAGGTGATACATCTATTGTCTCTGCCGCATTCATTATGATGGTGTTTTTGCTCTGGCGGCATAAAAGTAATATTAAGCGGTTAATGAATGGAGAAGAGTAAGTGAGGGCTGCAATAACCTCTCGGTTTTAGTGTAGCTCGCTAATCGGCCAGCGAGGGCGGGCAAAAATAGTAAGCTCTTGATGCTGTTCTGCTGCCAAGCGTTGCGAGCCAGCATAGGCAATCATGGCGCCATTGTCAGTGCAAAACTCAAGTCTTGGAAAGTAGATTTGTGCACCTTCTTTTTTGATCATTTCAGTTAAAAATTCACGAACTTGTTTGTTGGCACTTACACCGCCAGCAACGACTAGTTTCTTTAAGCCGGTTTGTTGTAAGGCGCGTTTACATTTAATGGTCAATGTTTCAGCAACTGCCTCTTGAAAGGCAGCGGCAATATTCGCTTTGTCTTGAGTTGTTTTTTCAGAATTGTTGAAAGTATTCAGTGTGAAAGTTTTTAAGCCACTAAAACTAAAGTCTAATCCAGGTCTGTCTGTCATTGGCCGTGGAAATTTAATTTGCGGTGCGCCCTGTTCGGCAAGAATGGATAGTTTGGGTCCACCTGGGTAGCCCAGTCCGAGCAGTTTTGCAGTTTTATCGAATGCCTCGCCTGCTGCATCATCAAGCGATTGGCCTAGTAATTGGTATTGGCCAATAGCTTCAACTTTGACTAATAATGTATGGCCGCCAGAAATCAATAATGCAATAAAAGGGAATTCTGGTGGGTTTTCTTCTAACATAGGTGCTAATAAATGTCCTTCCATATGGTGTACTGCTATGGATGGGATTCGCCAAGCCCAAGCCAAACTTTTGGCAGTGGCTGCTCCGACTAATAATGCGCCCATTAGTCCTGGACCTGCAGTGTAGGCAATGCCACCAATGTCGACGGATCTCAGTTGACTTTCACGCATTAATTGCTTGATAAGTGGAACTAATTTACGAATGTGGTCGCGTGACGCTAGTTCTGGGACGACGCCGCCATATTCGTTGTGCATGTCAACTTGGCTGTATAAAATATGATTTATTAAGCCTTGGCTACTATGATAAATAGCAACACCTGTTTCATCGCATGAGGTTTCTATACCTAAAACGTACATTGATTTTTGAAAATTTTAAAAGTAAATGTATAATTGCCGATTGCGTATAATCAGTGGATAGTAAGTATCCTCACAAACAATATTAACATAATTGGAATTATATAATGCCGTCAGTGAAAATTAAAGAAAACGAACCTTTTGATATTGCAATCCGTCGATTTAAACGCGCTTGTGAAAAAGCAGGTGTTTTGGCAGAAGTTCGTCGTCGTGAGTTCTACGAAAAGCCAACCGCTGAGCGTAAGCGTAAAGGTGCTGCTGCAGTTAAGCGTCATTTAAAAAAATTGGCGCGTGAGCGTTATGCATTGAAAAATTTACGTCGTGGCCGTCCAGTACTTTAACATAAGGTTAATGTAATGGATTTATTGACTGATCGTATCAAGGAAGATATGAAAGCCTCCATGAAAGGAGGTGCAAAAGCAAGATTGGGTGTAATTCGTTTAATTTTGGCCGCTATTAAGCAGGTTGAAGTTGATGAGCGAATTCTGCTCGATAATGAGAGAACCATTTTAGTTCTTGACAAGATGCTCAAGCAGCGTCGTGAATCGATTCGACTTTTTTTGGATGCTGGTCGGCATGATTTGGCAGAGATTGAGGAGGCAGAGATTTTAGTTATCCAAGATTTCCTTCCTCAAGCACTAAGTGAGGAAGAAATTGATGCCATGGTTGGAGATGCGGTTATTAATTCAGGTGCCGAATCTATTAAAGATATGGGTAAGGTGATGAGTTTGCTGAAGCCAAATATGCAAGGTCGAGCTGATATGTCGGTTGTAAGTATTAAAATCAAGGCTGCATTAACCGGATAATTTTTTGGCCTCATCAAAGATGTCAGGTAGAATTTCTAGAGAGTTTATTGATGATCTTTTGGTGCGAGTTGATATAGTTGATTTAATCGATTCGCGCGTTCCTCTAAAAAAAACGGGAAACAATTATGTTGCCCGCTGTCCTTTTCACACTGAAAAAACCCCTAGTTTCTCTGTAAACCGTAACAAGCAGTTTTTTCATTGCTTTGGTTGTGGTGCGAGTGGTAACGCCATTAGTTTTTTAATGGATTTTAGTCATCTTGATTTTGTTGAAGCTGTTGAAGATCTTGCTAACTTTGCTGGCGTAGATGTGCAAAGGGAGTCTTTCGGGCTTAATGTTGAGTTCAAAAGAGATGATTTAAGTAGCCTTTACTTATTGATGGAACGGGTGGCCGTTTTTTATGTAGAACAGTTAAAACTTAGCTCCAAAGCTATCGATTATCTTAAAAAAAGAAAAGTAAGGGGTGAGATTGCTCGTGATTTTATTCTCGGTTATGCGCCCGATAAATGGAGTGCTTTAACTGAAAGATTTGAGCAACAATTATTGATAGATGCTGGATTGCTTATTATTAAAGATGATGGGCGGACTTATGATCGTTTTCGTGACAGAATTATGTTCCCAATTCGGGATAAGCGAGCACGTATTATAGGGTTTGGTGGTAGGGTTATTGATGATTCTTTGCCAAAGTATTTGAATTCACCAGAAACAACTTTATTTCATAAAGGTAAAGAAGTGTATGGTTTGTATGAGCTTTTGGAAAAAAACGCTAAACCACAGAGAATAATAATTGTTGAAGGCTATTTAGATGTAATTGCTTTAGCCCAGTATGGCATTAATTATGCCGTTGCTGCGCTTGGTACGGCGGCATCCCAAGCGCATTTAGATTTGTTATTTAGATTCACATCGGAGCTTGTATTTTGTTTTGATGGTGATAAAGCAGGGCGTGAAGCGGCATGGAGGGCGATGGAGCCAGCTTTTTCAAGTCTTAAGGACGGTAGGCAGATAAGAATAATGATTTTGCCACAAAGTCATGATCCTGATTCACTGGTGCGAGACGAGGGCATGCCTGGATTTACAGAGCGAATTCTGAGAGCACATCCTTTATCAGATTATTTTTTTGAGCACATTGCCGAAGGTTTGAATCTTTCAGAAATGGAAGGGCGAGCCCAATTAATCAGTAAAGCCAAACCCTATTTGGAGAAGTTGCCGGACAATGTGTTTAGGGAAATGATGTTTGATCGTTTAAAAAAATTATCGGCTATGACTTCGCTGGACTCTCCGGATAATGTTGCTGTGAGTGATTCTGTAAATCAAAAGCCGTTTCAATTTGAGCCAGGTAGATTATCGTCGGCTCGAGTTGCAATTGCTTTGTTATTACAGCGGCCCAGTTTAGCTGAAATTGTCAGGGAAAAAGAGATAGATTGGGATGGCTTGGAGTTTCGAGGGATCCAGTTATTTAAAAATATACTAGAAGTTATAATGGATAAAAAAAATGTTAATACTGCAGTTTTAATTGAGCATTATCGTAATACAACTGAAGATAAATCAGTTAAAGCATTGGCATTATTGGATGTATATGTTTCTGACGATAAAATTGAAGAAGTGTTTAGCGATGCTTTAAGTGTTTTGCTTGAGCAGGCCCGTGATGCTGGGATTTCAAGACTACTTGCAAAATCTAAAGCTCAGAATTTGGAGATACAAGAGCAAGAGTTATTAGTTAAAATGTTGGCGGCCAAATAAATATATCCTAATATATAATACATATAGTATAATTTCCAGTTAAATATGACCATACCAATACAAGTATTGAGTGAGTAAATAATGAGTCAAGAACAACAGCAATCACAGCTCAAACAATTGATAGCCAAAGGAAAAATGCAGGGTTACCTGACTTATGCTGAGGTTAACGATCACTTGCCTAGTGATATTGTTGATCCAGAGCAAATTGAAGATATCATTGGTATGATAAATGAGATGGGTATTCAGGTGTATGAAAATGCGCCTGACGAAGACTCAATTATTACAGATTCAGCTGCTGTTACTACAGATGATGAAGATGCTGAAGAGGTTGCTGCTCTGGCCTCGGTTGATAGCGAGTTTGGTAGAACTACTGATCCAGTGCGTATGTACATGCGTGAGATGGGTTCTGTGGAGTTGTTAACACGTGCAGATGAGTTAAAAATTGCCAAACGTATTGAAGAGGGACAGCATCAACTTGTTAAAGGAATTGCCCGCTCATGTTTTGTTGTTACAGATTTTTTAGAGTCTTTTGATGCAATTTCAAATGAAGATAGTACAATCCGATTAACTGACTTGGTTTCGGGCTTCGTTGATCTAAGTGAAGCTGAGGATGTTGCTGCTATTAATGTTCTGGCTGTGGATGAATTAGGTGAAGATGACATAGTTGAAGAAGCAGTTGTTGAAGACGAATTGAAAGGACTAACGTACGAAGAGGTTCAGGAAAAAGTTGAAGCGCTTAGGCATCAGTTAAAAGTGGTTTTAGCTTCCATCAAGAAGCATGGAACTTCGAGTGATAAAACGGAAAAAGCCTATGAGGTACTGGCCGATTTGTTCATGGAATTTAAATGGACACCCCAATACTTAAAAAAATTAACTGCCATAATACCCAATGCGGTAAGTATTGTTCGGGATCAGGAAAAATTGATTCTTGATATATTTATTAAAGAAGGTGTAATGTCACGTAAAGAATTTATTGCTTCATTTGCTGAAAACGAAGCTAGTTCTGAATGGTTAGATAAGCATATAAGCGGTGGATATTCTTATTCAGATTCCTTGAAAGGCCGTGAAAAGGAATTAAGAAAAGCGCAAAAAATATTGGCAGATGTTGAAGTAGAATATGGATTGAAGATTACAGAGTTAAAAGAAATTAACCGATGTATGACAATCAGTGAAGCCAAAGCAAGACGTGCGAAAAAAGAAATGATTGAGGCTAATTTAAGGCTGGTTATTTCAATAGCTAAAAAATATACTAATCGTGGCTTGCAGTTTCTGGATTTGATTCAGGAAGGTAATATTGGATTAATGAAAGCGGTCGATAAGTTTGAATATCGTCGTGGTTATAAGTTTTCTACCTATGCTACTTGGTGGATTAGACAGGCTATTACCAGGTCCATTGCGGATCAGGCAAGAACCATTCGAATTCCTGTCCATATGATTGAAACCATCAATAAATTGAATAGAATTTCGAGACAGATTTTGCAGGAAATGGGGCGGGAAGCTACCCCTGAAGAGTTGGCTGAGCGTATGGAAATGCCTGAAGACAAGGTAAGAAAGGTTTTAAAAATTGCTAAAGAACCGATTTCTATGGAAACACCCATTGGTGATGATGAAGACTCTCATCTCGGTGATTTTATAGAAGACGCTAAAGTGTTATCGCCTGTAGAAGCAGCCACTATCGCTGGCTTGCGTGAATCAACTCAAAACGTATTGGCTGGCTTAACCGCAAGGGAAGCTAAAGTGTTGCGTATGCGTTTTGGTATTAATATGAATACTGATCATACCTTGGAAGAAGTTGGTAAACAATTTGATGTGACCCGTGAGCGGATTCGTCAAATAGAAGCAAAAGCACTCAGAAAATTAAGACATCCTTCTAGATCAGAGCAATTGAGATGTTTTTTGGATGGTGAATAAGTAAGTAAGTAAGTAAGTAAGTAAGTAAGTAAGTAAGTAAGTATTTAGGGCCCTTAGCTCAGTTGGTTAGAGCGTCCGACTCATAATCGGCAGGTCGTAGGTTCAAGTCCTACAGGGCCCACCATTTAAACAAGAAAGGCTGCTGTTGCAGCCTTTTGTATATTCGAACAGTTGTATTTTATTTATTAAGGGTGATGACGTGAGCAATAATTATAGCTTTACATCAGAGTCGGTGTCGGAAGGACATCCGGACAAGGTAGCAGATCAAATTTCCGATGCAGTACTTGATGCTTTATTAGCACAAGATCCCAAGTCACGTGTTGCTTGTGAAACATTAGTGAAAACTGGGATGGTTATTTTAGCTGGAGAGGTGACGACTGATGCCTGGGTTGATTTGGAAGCTTTAGTTAGAAAAGTTGTTTGCGAAATTGGCTATGATCATGGTGATATTGGTTTTGATGGTCAAAGTTGTGCAGTATTAAATGCTATTGGTAAACAATCGGCTGATATTGCGATGGGTGTTGATGAAGATGAAAATCATGAGCAAGGTGCTGGTGATCAAGGATTGATGTTTGGTTATGCTAGTAATGAAACTGATGTATTAATGCCCGCCCCAATTACGTATTCTCATTTGTTGGTTAAACGTCAGGCTGAAGTACGTAAGAGCAAGGTATTACCTTGGTTGCGTCCAGATGCCAAAAGTCAGATTACATTTAGGTACGAAAATAATAAACCGGTTGCAATTGATGCCGTGGTTTTATCTACACAACATTCACCTGAAATTAACAATAAAGCTTTGCATGAAGCGGTAATGGATGAGATTATTCTGCCGGTTTTGCCTAAAGAATGGCTGCATAAAGATACCAAGTATTTTATTAATCCGACAGGACAATTTATCATTGGTGGACCAGTAGGAGATTGTGGTCTAACAGGTCGTAAAATTATTGTTGATACATACGGTGGTATGGCTAGACATGGAGGTGGCGCATTTTCAGGGAAAGATCCTTCAAAAGTTGATCGTTCTGCAGCTTATATGGCTCGTTATGTGGCAAAAAACATTGTTGCGGCAGGTTTAGCAGAACGCTGTGAAATTCAGGTTTCATATGCAATTGGTGTTGCCGAACCCACTTCTATTACAGTAGAAACCTTTGGTACAAGTAAGCTGAGTGAAGATAGATTGGTGCAGATAATTAGAGATAATTTTGATTTAAGACCCAAAGGCTTGATTAAAATGTTGGACTTATTAAAACCAATTTATCAGCCTACAGCAGCTTATGGCCATTTTGGACGCACTGAAGAATCATTCAGTTGGGAAAGGACAGATAAAGTTGACGCATTAAAAGATGCGGCTGGTATTTAATAGCAAACTAAATAGGACATATGATGAGTCAACATGATTATAAAGTTGCTGATATATCGTTAGCAACATGGGGACGTAAAGAAATTAATATTGCTGAAACAGAAATGCCTGGGTTAATGGCGTTGAGAAAAGAATATGGTCAGAAACAACCTTTAAAAGGCGCACGAATCGCTGGTTGCCTCCATATGACAATTCAAACTGCAGTATTAATTGAAACATTAACTGCTTTAGGTGCTGAAGTTCGTTGGTCATCCTGTAATATCTTTTCGACTCAAGACCATGCTGCAGCTGCAATAGCTGCAGCAGGTATTCCAGTGTTTGCTTGGAAAGGTGAAACCGAGGAAGAAGCAGAATGGTGCATCGCTCAAACCATTGATGGACTTGATGGCTGGAGACCAAATATGATTCTTGATGATGGTGGTGATTTAACTACCATGATGCATAATCAATATCCTGAATTAATGGCGGATGTTAAAGGCTTATCAGAAGAAACAACTACAGGTGTTTTACGACTTTACGAAATGGTTGCAAAAGGTACATTAAAAGTTCCTGCTTTTAATGTTAACGACTCAGTAACTAAATCTAAATTTGATAATTTATACGGTTGCCGTGAGTCATTAGTTGATGGTATTAAGCGTGCGACTGATGTCATGATTGCCGGTAAAATAGCCGTGGTCTGTGGTTATGGTGATGTAGGAAAAGGTTGTGCACAATCTTTACGAGGCTTGGGTGCAACAGTTCTAATTACAGAAATTGATCCGATATGTGCTTTGCAAGCTGCTATGGAAGGTTTTCGCGTAGTAACTATGGAAGAGGCCGCACCCATTGCAAATATTTTTGTAACAGCAACTGGTAACTTTAGTATTATTACCCATGCACATATGCTAGCGATGAGAGATCAAGCGATTGTATGTAACATTGGCCATTTTGATGAAGAAATTGAAATTGCTTCTTTACGTCAATATGAATGGGAAAATATCAAACCTCAGGTTGATCACGTTATTTTTCCAGATGGTAAGCGATTGATTATTTTGGCTGAAGGTCGATTGGTCAATCTAGGTTGTGCTACTGGACATCCAAGTTTCGTAATGTCTAATTCTTTTTGTAATCAAGTTTTAGCACAAATGGAATTATGGGAAAATGCCAAAAATTATAAAAATGAAGTCTATATTTTGCCAAAAAAATTGGATGAAAAAGTTGCAAGGTCACATCTGCAACAATTAGGTGTAAACTTAACAACCCTTACTGAGGAACAAGCTAAGTATATTAATGTTCCCGTTGAAGGGCCTTATAAAGGCGATCATTATCGTTATTAATCAATTTTACTTATTTTCTGCTTCGGAATGCTGTCAATTGTATAAAATTAATCTTTTATAATTGGCAGTAAAAAAGTAATTGTAGTAACGTTCAAGGCCAAATTTTTTAATAGATATTGGTGGGGACGATTTGTTTTATCCCTCTCAGTGAGATTGAAAATGCAATCACAAAGAAAATATCCTCAACTTTTTAGTTTCGAATTTTATCCACCTAAAACAGAAGAAGGTGAGGTAAATCTTGAGATCGTGCATAACAAACTGGCAAAACTAAAACCTGATTTCTTCTCGGTTACATTTGGTGCGGGTGGCTCAACCCGAGATAAAACATTTGATACGGTTATCGATATTCAAGCAAAAGGTATTGCAGCAGCACCTCATTTATCTTGTGTAGCGTCTACTAAAGACAATATTAGAACAATTCTAAAAAGTTACCAAGATAATGGTATTGCCAAAATTGTCGCATTAAGAGGTGATTTGCCTTCTGGGATGATGTCAGCTGGTGAGTTTAGATATGCAAATGAGCTTGTTGAATTTATTCGTCAAGAAACGGGTGATTATTTTCAGATTCATGTAGCAGCCTATCCAGAAGTTCATCCACAATCAGTTAATGCTGAGGAAGATTTTAAAAATTTTAAGCGCAAAGTCGATGCTGGCGCAAATGCGGTAATTACTCAGTATTTTTATAATGCTGATGCTTATTTTTATTTCGTAGATACCTGTGAAAAAAATGGTATAACAATCCCTATCGTGCCGGGTATTATGCCTGTTACGCAATATGCACAATTGTTCCGGTTTTCGGAAATGTGTGGTGCCGATATACCCCGGTGGATGAGAAAGCGACTCGAGGGTTTTGGAGATGACAGGGAGGCAGTAAAAGACTTTGGTTTGGAATTGGTGACCAATCTTTGTCAACGGTTACTTGATAATGGCGCTCCGGGTCTTCATTTCTATACCATGAATCAAGCCGCACCAACCTTGGCAATACTGGAACAATTGCAAATCAATACATAATGTATTGATAATTTATTGTCCAATCGGTATTTTTTACATTTAGGTGTCTTAACTTATTAAGTCACATTAATATCATGACTAATCAGTCCTTTTCAAATCGTGATTTATCGGTTTTGTGGCATCCATGTACACAAATGAAAGATCATGAAAATTCCCCCATTATTCCGATAAAAAAAGGCCAAGGTGTTTGGCTCGAAGATTTTGATGGAAATCTCTATTTGGATGCAATAAGTTCATGGTGGGTTAATCTGTTTGGCCACGCTAATCCGGACATAAATAGCGCCTTAAAAGATCAACTTGATACACTTGAACATGTTATTTTTGCAGGGTTTACTCATGAGTCCGGGATTAAACTAGCCGAAAAACTGGTTGCACTAACTCCCGCCGGTCTTGATCGGTGTTTTTTTGCTGACAATGGATCTGCTGCAGTTGAAATCGCACTTAAGATGAGTTTTCATTATTGGCGAAACTTAGGTCAAACTCGGAAAGTAAAATTCATTACGCTTGAGAACAGTTATCATGGTGAAACATTAGGTGCTTTAGCTGTTGGAAATGTGCAGCTCTATAAAGAAACTTATGCCCCGTTATTGATGGATGTAATCACTGTCCCAAGTCCTGACTGTTATCATCGCGAAAGTGGGGAATCATGGGCAGATTATTCCACACGTCGCTTTACGTTGATGGAGCAGGCATTAGAAAAACATGCAGATACCGTTAGCGCTGTCATTATTGAACCTTTAGTTCAATGTGCCGGTAATATGCGAATGTACGATCCGGTTTATCTAAAATTACTGCGAGCAGCTTGTGATAAATATCAAGTACATTTAATTGTCGATGAAGTAGCTGTAGGTTTTGGTCGCACGGGAACCTTATTCGCTTGTGAGCAAGCAAGTATAAGCCCAGATTTTATGTGTTTATCTAAAGGCTTAACTGGGGGCTATTTGCCATTGTCTGCAGTGTTAACCAGTCAGAAAACTTATAAGGCATTTTATGACGATTATCAAAAATTAACGGCTTTTTTACATTC
>Ga0192647_101303_pt1 | contig 16472 bp, 14 predicted proteins | sample LauGreFa1BDMLBSN_2_FD_133046 | JGI IMG/M metagenome (GOLD analysis project Ga0192647, IMG submission 133046) | Freshwater lake microbial communities from Lake Michigan, USA - Fa13.BD.MLB.SN - reassembly | ecosystem: Environmental > Aquatic > Freshwater > Lake | place: Lake Michigan, USA...
TCAAAACGTTCGATGAACATCAATGCACGAACCGATTGCGAAGCCAACGGCGTGTCGCCCTGTTGGTCCAGCGCCTGCTCACATTGTTGCAGAAGCTTTTTTTTCTCTTCTTGCACTTGGTGTTGGAGAAGCTCGATGCCGTTGGCGTTGACGCTGTCTTCCAGCTCCTCGCGCCACTGCATTTGTTGCACCAAAAAAGCCGACGGCATGCTGGTGTTGTTTTCGGCGTTGACGGGAGCCCCGCGCAGCTCGCATAAATAAGCCGCTCTTCTCACGGGATGCTTGAGCCGCTGATAAGCTTCATTCACTCGCACTGACCATTGCATGGCCAAGCGTTTATCGGCAGCGCCTTGCGAGGAAAATTGGTCGGGGTGAACCTGCTTTTGCAGTTGCTTCCAAGTGGTGTCTAGCGCGTTGCTATCGAGGTGGTATTGCTGCGGTATGCCAAACAATTCAAAATCATTGCTGGACAGAGACAGCCCTACCCCACCGATACCGCCGCTCACCATCAAACCCGGAAAGATTCACCACAGCCGCAACGGTCGCGCTCGTTGGGATTATTGAATTTGAAACCTTCGTTCAGGCCTTCACGCACAAAGTCGAGTTCTGTGCCATCCAGGTAAGCCAAGCTTTTGGGGTCGATCAGAATCTTCAAACCATGCGCTTCAAACACGACATCTTCAGTTGCGAGCTCGTCGACGTATTCGAGCTTGTATGCAAGGCCAGAACAGCCTGTGGTTTTGACACCCAGACGCACGCCCACGCCCTTGCCGCGCTTGCTCAAGTATCTGTTGACATGCCGCGCTGCGGCTTCGGTCATTGAGACTGCCATGTCAGTGTGCGTGCTTCTTTTTGTAATCTTCCACCGCCGCCTTGATCGCGTCTTCGGCCAAGATGGAACAATGGATTTTGACGGGAGGCAAGGCCAACTCTTGGGCGATTTCGCTGTTCTTCAACGCGGCGGCTTGATCGAGCGTTTTGCCTTTGACCCATTCAGTGACCAAGGAAGATGATGCAATCGCTGAACCACAGCCGTAGGTTTTGAAGCGGGCGTCTTCGATGATGCCTGTGGTCGGGTTGACTTTGATTTGCAACTTCATCACATCGCCACAAGCGGGTGCGCCGACCATGCCTGTGCCCACAGAGTCGTCCCCTTTTTCGAACGAACCAACGTTGCGGGGATTTTCGTAATGGTCGATCACTTTTTCTGAATAAGCCATGATTTTTTCCGGGTAAACAACACTCTCAAACCAAACAACTCAATGTGCAGCCCACTGGATGGTGCTGATATCGATGCCTTCTTTGTACATGTCCCACAAAGGACTGAGGTCACGCAACTTGCTGACGTTCAATCGGATGGTGGAAATGGCGTAATCGATTTCTTCTTCGGTTGAAAAACGACCGATGGTCATGCGCAAACTGCTGTGTGCCAATTCATCGCTGCGGCCCAGTGCGCGCAAGACATAACTGGGCTCCAGACTGGCTGAGGTGCATGCAGAGCCCGAAGAAACCGCCAACCCTTTGATGCCCATGATCAGCGATTCGCCTTCTACATAGTTGAAGCTGATGTTCAAATTGTGTGGCACGCGCTGTGTCAAATGTCCGTTGACAAACACCTGTTCGATGTCTTTCAAGCCGGCCAACAAACGCTGTTGCAGATGACGCGCCTTGGCGTTGTCTTGCGCCATCTCAAGCTTCGCGATGCGAAAAGCCTCGCCCATGCCAACGCATTGGTGGGTCGGCAATGTGCCACTGCGCATGCCGCGCTCATGACCGCCGCCGTGCATTTGCGCCTCAAGGCGAACACGCGGTTTGCGACGCACATACAAAGCGCCAATGCCTTTGGGACCGTAGGTTTTGTGAGAAGCCAAGCTCATCAAATCCACAGGCAGTTGTTCCATGTTGATCTCTACCTTGCCGGTGGCCTGCGCCGCATCCACGTGAAAAATGATGCCTTTTTCGCGACACATGTTGCCAATCGTGACGATGTCTTGAATGACGCCAATTTCGTTGTTCACAAACATGACACTGATCAGCGAGGTGTCAGGGCGGATCGCATCCTTCAACTTGTTGAGGTCGAGCAAGCCGTCTTCTTGCACATCGAGGTAAGTCACCTCGAAGCCCTGACGCTCCAATTCACGCATGGTGTCAAGCACCGCTTTGTGCTCGGTCTTGACCGTGATCAGGTGTTTGCCTTTGGTTTTATAGAAATGCGCGGCACCCTTGATGGCGAGGTTGTTGGATTCGGTGGCGCCGGAAGTCCAAACAATTTCACGGGGATCTGCGCCAAGCAAGTCAGCCACATGAACACGGGCTTTTTCGACTGCTTCCTCCGCCTCCCAACCCCAAGCATGACTGCGCGAAGCCGGGTTGCCGAAATGTTCACGCAACCACGGGATCATGGCGTCAACCACGCGCTCGTCGCATGGATTGGTGGCGCCGTAGTCAAGATAGATGGGGAAATGCGGGGTCATGTCCATGTTCAATCAGCCTTTGCCAAACACGTTACCCAATGCAAACACGGAGTTGGGTGCGTTGACACGAATGGGTTTGACCACGGGCGCGGAGGTGATGGCGCGCTTGACGGATGGCTTGTCTTCGATCAGCAGGCCTTTGGCCAGTTGGTCATCGACCAATTTTTGCAAGTTGACGGAGTTTAAAAAGTCAATCATGCGTTGGTTGAGCGATGTCCACAATTCGTGGGTCATGCAACGCCCAGTTTCACCCATGCAATTTTCTTTGCCGGCACAGTGGGTGGCGTCGATGGGTTCATCGACAGACAAAATGATGTCTGCCACAGAGATTTCGGTGGCTTTGCGGCCCAGGGTATACCCGCCGCCAGGGCCACGGGTGGATTCGACCAAGTTGTGACGGCGCAGTTTGCCGAACAATTGCTCGAGGTATGACAGGGAGATTTGCTGACGCTGGCTGATGGCAGCCAAGGTGACTGGCCCGTTGTTCTGGCGCAAAGCCAGGTCAATCATGGCGGTGACAGCGAAACGGCCTTTGGTGGTGAGACGCATAAAAACTCCTTGAAGCTGCTTTGTCGACTGGATTAGTCAACTTTAACACAAAGCCAAACAAATTAGTCGGGTAATAGCCCCACAAAGTCTGGCACTAAGCCTTATCTTGGGGCGTGGCACCAAAGGTCAAGGCGCGCAAACGACCCAGCTGGTCACGCGTGGCAGCCGCCTGTTCGAACTCCAAGTTGCGGGCGTGCTCCATCATTTGCTTCTCTAGGCGCTTGATCTCTTTGGCCACGTCTTTTTCGCTCATGTCTTGGAGCTTGGCTTGTTCGATTTCCAGTCGCATCGACTCTTTGTCTGACTTTTCGCTGTAGACCCCATCGATCAAATCGCGGATGCCCTTGACCACCCCGCGCGGCGTGATGCCGTTCTCCAAATTGAACGCAATTTGTTTGTTGCGCCGCCGCTCGGTTTCGCCTATGGCGCGTTGCATCGAGTCAGTCATGCGGTCGGCGTACAAAATGGCGCGGCCCTCCAAGTTGCGAGCAGCCCTGCCGATGGTTTGAATCAAGCTGCGCTCAGAGCGCAAAAACCCTTCTTTGTCGGCATCCAAAATGGCCACGAGCGACACCTCTGGCAAGTCCAAGCCCTCTCGCAACAGGTTGATGCCCACCAACACATCGAACACACCAAGTCGCAAGTCGCGCAGTATTTCAACCCGCTCAACCGTGTCGATGTCGCTGTGCAAATAACGTACTTTCACGCCGTTGTCACCGAGGTAATCGGTCAATTGCTCGGCCATGCGTTTGGTCAATGTGGTGATCAACACGCGTTCACTTTTGTCAGTGCGGATCCGGATTTCTTGAAGCACATCATCCACTTGGTGGGTGGCCGGGCGAACCTCCACCTGCGGGTCAACCAAGCCCGTGGGACGCACCACTTGCTCGACCACCTGACCGGAGTGGGTTTTTTCATAGTCTGAAGGCGTCGCGGACACAAACACCAATTGACGCATGCGGCGCTCGAATTCCTCCAATTTCAATGGCCGGTTGTCAAGTGCACTGGGCAAGCGAAAACCGTATTCCACCAAAGTGGTTTTGCGGGCTCTGTCGCCGTTGTACATGCCAGAGAACTGACCCATCAACACATGACTTTCATCGAAAAACATGAGGGCATCTTTGGGCAAGTAATCGGTCAGGGTGCTGGGCGGTTCACCCGGAGCGGCGCCAGACAAATGGCGTGTGTAGTTTTCAATGCCCTTGCAATGCCCGATTTCGCTGAGCATCTCCAAGTCAAAGCGGGTGCGTTGCTCTAGACGTTGCGCCTCCACCAACTTGCCCATGCCAACCAGTTCTTTCAATCGATCCCCCAGCTCTTGCTTGATGGTCTCAACCGCAGCCAAGACTTTGTCTCTGGGCGTGACGTAATGGCTAGAAGGGTATACCGTGAAGCGAGGAATTTTTTGGATGACGCGGCCTGTCAACGGGTCCAGCAACTGCAAACTTTCAATTTCATCGTCAAACAATTCGATGCGAATGGCCAACTCACTGTGTTCGGCAGGAAATACATCGATGGTGTCACCCCGGACCCTGAAACGCCCGCGTGAAAACTCCATGTCATTGCGGTCATATTGCATGCGAACCAATTGCGCAATGATGTCGCGCTGCCCGGGCTTGTCGCCCACTCTCAAGGTCATCACCATTTGGTGGTAACTCTCGGGCTCACCGATGCCATAAATGGCAGACACCGTGGCCACAATGATGACATCGCGTCGCTCTAGCAAACTCTTGGTACAGGACAAACGCATTTGCTCAATGTGCTCATTGATGGCACTGTCCTTTTCAATGAACAAATCGCGCTGAGGCACATAAGCTTCGGGTTGGTAATAGTCGTAATAACTGACGAAATACTCCACCGCATTTTTGGGAAAAAACTCTCTGAACTCGCTGTAGAGCTGCGCGGCAAGCGTTTTGTTTGGCGCATAAATGATGGCTGGTCTGCCCATTTGTGCAATCACATTGGCCATGGTGAATGTCTTGCCAGAGCCCGTGACACCCAACAGGGTTTGAAACATTTCCCCATCGCGCATGCCTTCTACCAACTGACCGATGGCCACGGGCTGGTCGCCAGCCGGGGGGTAAGGCTGGAACAATTCAAACGGCGAACCGGGGTATGTTTTCCACTCGCCTTGCGCTGGTGTTGCCGCGGCTGGTGCTTCAGTGATGGTTAGGGGACTGCTCATGCACTCACTCGGGTAGGTTGTCTGGCTGGCAAAAAGCAAGCCGCTAAAATCTTCGCCAAACCGCCAAGCCTAACGCAGTCTGCGCTGTTTTTCCTGCTTCTCGCTTTTCCCCCTTTACTCAAGGACAGACCATGTCACTTTTTTCTGCCGTTGAAATGGCGCCCCGCGACCCTATCCTGGGATTGAATGAACAATTTGCGGCCGATCAGTCCCCCATCAAAGTGAATTTGGGCGTGGGCGTTTATTTCGACGACCAAGGCAAGTTGCCATTGCTCAAATGCGTTCAACAAGCAGAACACACCTTGATGTCCAAGCCCACCGCGCGTGGCTATTTGCCGATTGACGGCATTGCGGCTTATGACGCCGCTGTCAAATCGCTGGTGTTTGGTGCTGACTCGGCCGTGATTGGCGCTGGTCGGGTGGCGACCGTGCAAGCATTGGGCGGCACGGGTGGTCTGAAGATTGGCGCTGACTTTTTAAAGAAACTCAACCCCACAGCCAAAGTGCTGATCAGCGACCCCAGCTGGGAAAACCACAGGGCGCTTTTCACCGCAGCCGGGTTCGCCGTGGATACCTATGCCTATTACGACGCAACTGCACGCGGCGTCAATCTGCAAGGCATGCTCGACAGCCTCAAAGCTGCTGCACCCGGCACGGTTGTGGTGCTGCATGCTTGCTGCCACAACCCAACTGGCTACGACATCACCAGCGAAGATTGGGACAAAGTGGTTGAGGTGGTCAAGGCCAAACAACTCACCGCATTTTTGGACATGGCTTACCAAGGATTTGGACATGGCATTGCCGAAGACGGCGCAGTGATCCATAAATTTGTGAAGGCCGGTTTGAATTTTTTGGTGGCCACGTCGTTTTCCAAAAGCTTCAGCCTGTATGGTGAGCGGGTCGGTGCTTTGTCTGTGCTTTGCGAGTCTGCTGACGAAGCCGCTCGGGTGTTGTCGCAACTCAAAATCGTGATTCGCACCAACTACTCCAACCCGCCCACGCATGGCGGCGCTGTGGTGGCCGCGGTATTGCAAAACCCTGAACTGCGACAGTTATGGGAGAAAGAACTGTCTGAAATGCGTGTGCGCATCAAATCGATGCGCCAACAATTGGTGGATGGCTTGAAGAGCGCGGGCATCACACAAGACATGGGTTTCATCACCCGCCAAATCGGCATGTTCAGCTACTCTGGACTCACCAAAGAACAAATGGTGCGGCTTCGCTCTGAATTTGGGGTCTACGGCACCGACACCGGTCGCATGTGTGTCGCTGCGTTGAACAACCAAAACATTGGCCATGTGTGCAAGGCCATTGCCACCGTTTTAAAGTGATTTGACATGACCATTCGTGCTTTGGTATTTGACGTCTTTGGAACCTTGGTGGACTGGCGCAGCAGCATTGCGCAAGACGCCAAAACCCATCTCTCGCCATTGGGCTTGAACACTGACTGGGGGGCGTTTGCCGATGCATGGCGCGCGCAATACCAACCCGCCATGGAGAAGATTCGCAGTGGTCAACGTGGCTTTTGCAAATTGGACGAACTGCACCGCGACAACTTAGACACGGTTTTGACAGCACTCGGTTGGCAGCACGTGGACGAGTCCACGCGCCACACACTCAACCTTTGCTGGCACCATTTGGCGCAATGGACAGAGGTGCAAGCCGGCTTGGCCCAATTGCGCAAATCATTTATCTTGGCACCCTGTTCTAACGGCCACATTGCTTTGATGGTCCACCTTGCCAGGCACAACCAATGGCATTGGGATGCCATCACCGGCGCTGAAATTGCCAAGGACTACAAACCCCAAGCCGTGGTTTACCAAGCGTCTGCCGCGGCATTGGGTTGCCTGCCAGAAGAAACCATGATGGTGGCGGCACACTCCGACGATCTGCTCGCCGCGGCACGTGCTGGCTTGAAAACCGCTTTCATCGCCAGACCCGATGAGCACGGCCCAGGGTTAGGCGAATCGGTGGCTCGCACCCCAGTGGATTACTCAGCGAGCGATTTGCTTGACTTGGCCAAACAACTTGGCTGCACCTGAGTGTCAGTTGGCTGCATCAGGCGGTGTCCCACAACACCGACCGCATGGCAATGGCACCCAACTGAAAACCCGTGTTGAAGTAACTGACCTGGTCCTCGGCACTGACCGCGCCTGCGGCATACAACAAAGGCAAAAAATGCTCTGTACTGGGGTGCGCCAAACGGGCTTCTTGCCCGCGTTGCTCAAACCCAGACAGCGCCGCCAAGTCATGGGCTGAAATGCAATCCGCCACCCATGCATCAAAACTTTTGGCCCAATCCAAAGCCTCTTGGTTGCCCATGTGCATTTGCAAAGCACCCAAGTTGTGAACGGTGTTTCCGCTGGCCACAATCAACACGCCGTGATGTCGCAATTCCCGCAAGCGTTGACCCATGGCGAAATGGTCCTTCGCCGGGCGGGTGCCATCCATGCTGAGTTGAATGACTGGAATCGCCGCATCGGGAAACATGGGCTTGAGGACCGACCAGCAACCATGGTCCAAGCCCCACTCATGGCTCAACGTAACCGGCACGGGTGCTGTGCCATTGCCCAAACGTTCAGCGATGTCATTCGCGGCCTGCGGGTGCCCCGGGACGGGGTATTGCTGTTCAAACAAGGCGCGGGGGAAACCACCGAAATCGTGGATGGTGGGCGGATGCGCATTGGCGGTGATTTGCCAACCCCGGGTCAACCAATGCGCCGACACACACAGCACCAGTTTGGGCAAGGGCCAACGCTTTTGCGCGCCAAATTGCTGGCCGATCTGTACCCAGCCCTGGTGAAATTCGTTGTCTTCAATGGCGTTCATGGGACTGCCATGGCCTAAAAACATCACGGGCAACGGTTTGTCGAATGAATCCGGGGCGTTTTTCAAGAATCTGGGTTGATCCAACATGCATCTCCTGTCTGGGTTCCCATTTTGATCCCAGATACCAACAACTCACTGACGCAGTACTGAGCTTGTCAGCCAGCTGTGTCTTTGAGCTGTTATATTGCACTGCAACAAACACATAGTGAGGTCACAGCCATGCTTTACCAATTCTATGAAGCCCAACGGGCGTTGATGGAACCCTTCGCAGAATTTGCGCTGGCATCCTCCAAGATGCTGGCCAACCCGGTTTCTCCGTTTTCGCAAATCCCCTTGGTTCAGCGCATCTCGGCCTCCTACGACCTGATGTACCGCTTGGGCAAAGACTATGTGAAGCCCGCTTTCGGTATTCACTCTGTGCACATCAAAGGGTCGGATGTGGCAGTGCAAGAGCACATCGAAATCAGCAAGCCATTTTGCGACCTGCTTCGCTTCAAACGCTTCAGCGACAACGCAGACACACTGCACAGTTTGCATGACATGCCCGCGGTGTTGGTGGTTGCCCCCTTGTCCGGGCATTACGCCACTTTGCTCAGAGACACCGTCAAGCAATTATTGAAAGACCACAAGGTCTACATCACCGATTGGAAAAACGCGCGCTTGGTACCGTTGAGCGAAGGCGAGTTCCACTTGGACGACTACGTGAACTATGTGCAGTCCTTCATTCGGCATATCCAAGCCACACAAGGGCACTGCCATGTGATCAGCGTGTGCCAACCCACCGTGCCTGTGCTGGCGGCGGTGTCTTTGATGGCCAGTCGCGGTGAAACACTGCCTTTGAGCATGACCATGATGGGCGGTCCGATTGACGCCACCAAATCGCCCACTGCGGTCAACAACTTGGCCATGAACAAAAGCCATGACTGGTTTGAAAATAACGTGATTTACCGCGTGCCAGCCAGTTTCCCCGGGGCCGGACGACGCGTCTACCCCGGCTTCTTGCAGCACTCCGGGTTTGTGGCGATGAACCCAGATCGCCACATGAACAGTCACTACGACTATTTCAAAGACCTGATCAAAGGCGACGATGCCAGCGCAGAACAGCACCGCCAGTTCTACGACGAGTACAACGCCGTGCTCGACATGGATGCAGATTACTACCTTGAAACCATCGCCACCGTGTTTCAAGAATTCAAACTGGTGCGCGGTACATGGGATGTGCGCTCTGACGATGGTGACATCGAACGTGTTCGACCGCAAGACATCAGCGGATGTGGTTTGCTGACCATCGAAGGTGAGCTCGACGACATCTCCGGCTCTGGCCAAACCAAAGCCGCGCTCAAACTTTGTGCAGGCATTCCTGCCAGCGACAAACACCATTACGAAGTCAAGGGCGCGGGTCACTACGGCATCTTCAGTGGCCGTCGTTGGCGCGACATGGTTTACCCAGAAGTGCTGTCGTTCATCAAAGCGCATCACCGCGCCACGAAAAAAACCACCGCCAAAAAAGCGATTGCCTCTCCATCGTCAGTGGCCAAAGCGTCATCGAAAGCAGCCAGTCGACGTCGCAAGGCCACCGCCTGACCCTAAGTGAGCTTGACTGCGCAACTCTTGGCGGTGCTGCCACAAACGCAGTGCACGCGTTGTGGCTACCCAGACTGCGCTGCTTATGCCAGCGCCATCGCTGACCAAGAAGCCGCCATCAATCAATGCCCGCCCGGCGGCGATGAAGGCATACACCGTTTGGCCGCAGTCAGCGGACACCCACCTCTGCCCTTGAACCCTGCATTCGGCACAGAAGGTCCGCGTCATGTGGTCTGGATCGATGAAAACTGGTGCATCGGGTGCACCTTGTGCATCGAGGCGTGCCCAGTAGACGCCATCATTGGGACGCACAAGCGCATGCACACTGTGATGGAAAACGCATGCACAGGCTGTGAACTCTGTCTACCGGTTTGCCCCGTCGATTGCATGCATTTGGAGAATGTCAGTGGAGAACTGACCGGTTGGGCTGCTTGGTCCGAGCCGTTGGCCAACCAGGCCCGTGAACGCTATGCGCGACGCAGCCAACGTTTGAAAGAAAGCCCACCCGCTGCTGCAGCCGTGGAGGTTGACACACACAAGCAAGATCGGATTGAAGCCGCATTGGCCAGGGCCAAAGCACAACTCGGGTCTGACAGCAGTCGTTGACAACGACGCCGATCAAGCGGAACTGGTCGCGAGTGCAGTGAATGCTTTGACCACTTCAGGGGGTGCTTGCACCAATTCAATCAACACCCCTTCTCCGCTGCGAGGAAATTCATCGTTGCCTTTGGGGTGAACAAAACAAATGTCAAACCCCGCTGCACCTTTGCGAATGCCACCCGGGGCAAATCGCAATCCTTGCTGTGCCAACCATTCCACCGCTTTGGGAAGATCGTCAATCCACAAACCAATGTGGTTCAACGGGGTGGTGTGCACGGCTGGTTTTTTGTCAGGGTCAAGCGGTTGCATCAAATCGACTTCCACTTTGAAGGGGCCTGTGCCAATGGCACAAATGTCTTCATCGACATTTTCTCGCTCAGAAGAAAAATGCCCCGTGACTTGCAAGCCAAACAAGTCGACCCACAAAGTTTGCAAGGCCCGTTTGTCAGTGGCGCCGATGGCAATTTGTTGAACACCCAATACTTTGAATGGCCTGCTCATGCAAACTCCACGATCACTTGATCGACAGTCAACGATTCACCTTTGCTGGCCAACACACTTTTGACCACGCCATCTTGGGCTGCAAACAACACGTTTTCCATTTTCATGGCTTCGATCACCGCGACCCGCTCTCCGGCTTGCACTTTTTGACCCACGGTCACGGCCACATCCACCAACAACCCGGGCATGGGTGAAAGCACGAAACGGCTGAGATCAGGTGGCGCTTTGAATGGCATCTGACGGTACAACTCGGCCATGCGGGGGGACACCACCAATGCATCGATGCGCCGGCCATGGTGCTGCACTTGCAAAACCAGCGGATTCTTGGCAGAACCGCGCTCAACCTGTGCAGTGAACGGCTGGCCGTTGACCGTGCCCTCGATCGCAATGTCGTTCAATCGAGAGTTGCTGTGAATGGCGTAGTTTTTGTCGTTGACTTTGATGACCGCGGTTCCTCTGCCACCCGCGTCATCGACTTCGACATCGTGGTACTGGTGGTCACCTTTGGCATCCAAGGTGATCACCGCATAGGCCTGCCCCACTTTGACGTCATAGCCAGGCAACTGACCGCTGAGTGAAGCCGCGCGCTCGCGCGATTTGCGCCGCACAAATGCGGCGAGAGCCACCAGGAAATCGTGGTCGGCATGTGGCACGTCCTCGGCGTGAAACCCCTTGCCGAAATGCTCGGCAATGAACCCCGTGTTGAAGTGTCCAGAGACGAAATCGGGATGCGCCAACAGCGCTGCTTGAAATGGAATGTTTGAGCTGATTCCCCGGATGACAAACCCGTTCAATGCTTCGCGCATTTTTTGAATCGCGTCTTGTCTGTCTCGTCCATGCACAATCAATTTCGCAATCATCGAGTCGTAGTGCATGGAAATCTCGCCGCCCTCTTGCACACCGGTGTCGACACGAACGCCCATCCATTTGCTGGTGTCAGATTGAAACATGGTGGTTTCAGGGGGTTGAAAACGAATCAATCGACCCGTGGAAGGCAAGAAGTTTCGGAACGGGTCTTCCGCGTTGATGCGGCATTCGATCGACCAACCATGCCGTTGAATATCGGTTTGGGCAAAGGGCAGTTTTTCACCGGCCGCCACTCGAATCATCCATTCCACCAGGTCCAAGCCCGTGATGCACTCGGTGACTGGGTGTTCGACTTGCAGCCGGGTGTTCATTTCTAAGAAATAAAAACTCTGGTCTTTGCCCACGACAAATTCAACCGTGCCAGCGCTTTGGTACTTGACCGCTTTGGCCAACGCCACGGCTTGTGCACCCATCGCCGCCCTGGTCTCATCACTGATGAACGGTGACGGCGCTTCTTCAATCACTTTCTGGTGGCGACGTTGTATCGAACATTCACGCTCATTCAAAAACACCACATTGCCATGCGCATCGCCCAACAACTGAATTTCGATGTGACGGGGTTCTTCCACAAATTTTTCGATGAAGACACGGTCGTCGCCAAAACTGTTTCGCGCTTCGTTGCGGCATGACGCGAACCCCTCGTGTGCCTCTTTGTCGTTGTAGGCGACACGCAAACCTTTGCCGCCGCCCCCAGCTGATGCTTTGATCATCACGGGATAGCCAATCCCTTTGGCAATCTCGACGGCTTTTTCTGGGGATTCAATCGCTTCATTGACACCGGGGATGGTGTTGACCTTGGCTTGGGCTGCCAATTTTTTGGACGCGATTTTGTCGCCCATGGCCGCAATGGCCTCGTGTTTGGGGCCAATGAAAACCACACCCTGTTCTTCACACAAGCGGGCAAATTCTTCGTTTTCGCTCAGAAAACCATAGCCAGGGTGGATGGCTTGCGCGCCGGTTTGCTTGGCAGCTGCGATGATTTTGGCTGCCACCAAATAACTTTCACGGCTGGACGCAGGCCCAATGTGAACCGCCTCGTCAGCCAAGGCCACATGGCGTGCATTGCGATCCGCCTCGGAATACACCGCCACGGTGGCAATGCCCATGCGTTTGGCGGTGGCGATGACGCGGCAAGCAATTTCACCGCGGTTGGCAATCAAAATTTTCTTGAACATAGGTTTCTCCAGCACACTCACAGCGGAATATTGCCGTGTTTGCGCCACGGGTTCTCTACTTTTTTGTCTTTCAACATGACCAGCGAACGGCATATGCGTTTGCGTGTTTCGCTGGGCAAGATCACGTCGTCAATGAAGCCACGGGCGCCGGCCACAAACGGATTGGCAAAACGCGACTTGTATTCGGCTTCTTTGGCAGCAAGTTTTTCAGGGTCGCCTTTGTCTTCACGGAAAATGATTTCCACGGCACCCTTGGCCCCCATGACCGCGATTTCGGCATGCGGCCAAGCGAAGTTCACATCACCCCGCAAATGTTTGGAAGCCATCACGTCATAAGCCCCGCCATACGCTTTGCGCGTGATGACCGTGATTTTGGGCACGGTGCATTCCGCATACGCATACAACAATTTCGCACCGTGTTTGATGATGCCACCGAATTCTTGCGACGTGCCCGGCATGAACCCTGGCACATCGACAAAAGTAATCACTGGGATGTTGAACGCATCGCAAAAACGGACAAAGCGACCTGCTTTGATGCTGCTCTTGATATCCAAACAACCGGCCAGCACCAAGGGTTGGTTCGCCACGATGCCGACCGTTTGACCGGCCATGCGAGCAAAACCAATCAAAATGTTTTTGGCGTACTCGGGTTGCAGCTCAAAAAAATCACCGTCGTCCACCGTTTTCAGTATCAACTCTTTCATGTCGTAAGGCATGTTCGGGTTGTCCGGCACCAACGTGTCCAAGCTCAGGTCCATGCGCTCGGTCGGGTCGCCGCTGGGCCGCACGGGTGGCTTCTCGCGGTTATTCAAAGGCAGGTAGTTGTAGAGACGTCTGAGCATCAATAACGCTTCAACATCGTTGTTGAATGCCAAGTCAGCAACGCCACTTTTGGTGGTGTGGGTGATGGCGCCGCCCAAGTCTTCCGCGCTGACCTCTTCGTGGGTCACCGTTTTCACGACATCAGGCCCCGTGACAAACATGTAAGAACTGTCTTTGACCATGAAGATGAAATCGGTCAAAGCAGGCGAGTAAACCGCACCGCCCGCCGATGGGCCCATGATCATGCTGATTTGAGGAACCACGCCACTGGCCATCACATTGCGTTGGAACACTTCGGCATAGCCTCCCAGCGAAGCCACGCCTTCTTGGATACGTGCGCCACCTGAATCATTCAACCCAATCACAGGTGCACCGACCTTCATGGCTTGGTCCATGATTTTGCAAATTTTCTCTGCATGGCTTTCTGACAAGGCGCCGCCATACACCGTGAAATCTTGGCTGTACACAAATACCAACCGTCCATTGATCATGCCGTAACCAGTGACCACCCCATCGCCAGGAATTTTGGTGTCTTGCATGCCAAAGTCTGTGCAGCGGTGCTCGACAAACATGTCCCATTCTTCAAACGTGCCTTCATCAAGCAACACCTCCAAGCGTTCGCGGGCGGTCAATTTGCCTTTACCGTGTTGAGCGGCAATGCGTTTTTCGCCGCCTCCCAGTCTGGCAGCCGCGCGTTTTTCTTCCAACTGTCGAATGATTTCCTGCATGTTCGATCCTCTTACTGTTATCTCAATCCGCACTGCGCGATGCTAGCGCGAGTAACTGACGCGCCGCAGTGGAAGCCGCCACATTTCCGGCCAACACTTGTTGTTGCAAGTGAGTCATGGCAGCAGCCACTTGGGGGTGTTGTTGAAAGGCTTCTTTCAAACCGGATTGAATGCGTTCATTCATCCAGTTCAAGGCTTGGGTTTGTCGGCGCTGCGCCCATCGGCCACCATCGGTTTGTGACTGTTTAAAGCGAAGCACCTTGGCCCAAAATTCTTCAATGCCCACGCCTTGCAGCGCGCTCAATCGCATGACTTCAGCTTGCCAAGCTGGCGCGTCTTCTGCATGACGATGGCTCAACAAATGCAAAGCGCTTTGGATGAAAGACTGGGCACGTGTGGCAGCGTCCGCATCGATGTCTGATTTGTTGATCAAAATCAGGTCTGCCAATTCCATGACGCCTTTTTTGATGGCTTGCAAATCATCGCCTGCATTGGGCAATTGCATCAGCACAAACATGTCTGTCATGCCAGCCACTGCGGTTTCACTTTGGCCAACGCCCACTGTTTCCACCATCACAATGTCATAGCCAGCGGCTTCACAAACCAACATGCATTCACGGGTTTTTTCTGCCACCCCACCCAAGGTGCCGCTGCTGGGGCTGGGACGGATGAATGCCGATGGGTGTACAGACAGCAGTTCCATGCGCGTTTTGTCGCCCAAGATCGATCCACCTGACACAGACGACGAGGGGTCGATGGCCAACACCGCCACTTTGTGCCCTTGTTTGATCAACCACAAACCCAAGGCCTCGATCAAGGTGCTTTTCCCCACACCGGGCACACCACTTAACCCAATGCGCAGGCTGTGGCCCGTGTACGGCAACAACTGCGTCAGCATGTCATCCGCAGCCGAGCGGTGATCGGCCCTGCTCGACTCCAGCAAGGTGATGGCCTTGGCCATGGCACGACGTTGCAATTGAATGTCAGCGCCACGGATATCCGTCACCAAGTCTTGGGGAGACAAGCTCATGCCTTGGCCTTGTTGAAATGAAGGGACCACCGAATCATTGGGTCAGGTACTTCTCAGTCACGCGATGGACAGCGGTGCTCAAGCACCCAGCGCTTTGGTGATGTGCCCCAACACATCCCTGGCACTGACAGGTATCGGTGTGCCGGGGCCGTAAATGCCTTTGACACCTGCTGCGTATAAAAATTCGTAATCTTGCTTGGGAATGACACCTCCCACAAACACAATGATGTCATCTGCACCCTGGTCTTTCAAGGCTTGAATGATGGCTGGCACCAAGGTCTTGTGACCCGCCGCCAGTGTAGAAACACCCACGGCATGCACATCGTTTTCGATGGCTTGTCTGGCGCATTCTTCGGGGGTTTGAAACAGCGGTCCGATGTCCACATCAAAGCCTAAATCAGCAAATGCCGTGGCCACCACTTTCGCACCTCGGTCATGCCCGTCTTGGCCCAATTTGGAAATCATGACACGTGGGCGGCGACCTTGCGTTTGTGCAAACGCTGCAATGTCGCTTTTGAGAGCATCCCAATAAGCCATGGTGTCTCCTTCTTCTGCGCCTGCATCGTAAGCAGCGGCATAGACCCCGCTGATTTTCTGGGTGTCAGCACGGTGTCTGCCAAACACTTTCTCCAAGGCATCACTGACCTCGCCCACGGTGGCGCGCAAACGCACGGCGTCAATGGACAGCGCCAGTAAATTGCCCGTGCCATTTTGGGCCGCTTGTGTCAACGCTTGCAACGCTTTTTCAACCGCCGCGTTGTTGCGGCTTGATTTGATTTGTTGCAAACGCTTGATCTGCTCGTCGCGCACTTTGACATTGTCAATGTCACGTACTTCTACCGCGTCTTCAGAAGTCAATTTGTATTTGTTGACACCCACAATCACATCTTGTCCAGAATCAATGCGCGCTTGCTTGTCTGCGGCAGCAGCTTCGATTTTCAACTTGGCCCAACCCGAACCCACGGCCTTGGTCATGCCACCCATGGCATTGACTTCGTCGATGATTTTCCATGCCTCATCGGCCATGTCTTGCGTCAATTTTTCCATCATGTAACTGCCCGCCCATGGGTCAATCACGTTCGTGATGTGGGTTTCTTCTTGAATGATGAGTTGGGTGTTGCGGGCGAT
>Ga0192647_101304_pt1 | contig 16469 bp, 11 predicted proteins | sample LauGreFa1BDMLBSN_2_FD_133046 | JGI IMG/M metagenome (GOLD analysis project Ga0192647, IMG submission 133046) | Freshwater lake microbial communities from Lake Michigan, USA - Fa13.BD.MLB.SN - reassembly | ecosystem: Environmental > Aquatic > Freshwater > Lake | place: Lake Michigan, USA...
GGCTGGACGAACCGCATCCCGGAGCTCATGCTGTCCTCGCACCTGGTCATCAGCAAGGCCGGCGGCGCCACCACGCACGAGTGCGTCGCGGCCGGCACGCCGATGATCGTCACGCAGGTCATCCCGGGCCAGGAGGCGGGCAACGCCCGCCTGATCGTCGAGCACGGCGCCGGCGCGTACGGCCTGACGCCGGCGGCGGCCAAGGCGGCGGTGGCCGCGGCCTTCGCGGACGACGCCAAGGTCTGGCGCGGCTGGAAGCGGGCGGTCGAAGCCCTCGGCGATGCCGGCGGGGCCGACCGCGTCGCGGACCTCGCCCTCCGCGAGCTCGCCCTGCGCTGACACCGGAACGTCACGCCATCGTCGCCGACCCCGCACGCGGCACGGGCATCATGGGCATGCATGCCCACGACGTCTCCCACTTCCAACCTGGATGAGATGAAGCGCCGGCTCGGCCCGTTGGGCTGGGCCACCCGTTCGCTCGACGGCTTCCTGAAGGTTTCCCACTTCGACGATTTCCTCGCGCGGATCCATCAGGCGGGGCGCCCCGACTTCTTCGCGTCCGCGCTGGAGCAGGCCGACATCAAACCCAGCTGGGCGGACTCCTGCCTGGCGCGCGTCCCGCGCAGCGGCGCCCTGCTGGCGGTGGCCAACCATCCCCACGGGATGACGGATGGGCTCGTCGCGATGGAGTTCCTGCTCCGCGCCCGGCCGGACACGTTGGTCATCGGCAACGAATGGCTCGCGCAGATCCCGGGCATCCGCCCCTGGCTCATCGAGGTGGATCCGGAGGGCCGGTCGAACCTCGCGGGGACGCGCCGCGCCCTGGACCACCTCAAGCACGGCGGCGCGCTCCTGATGTTCCCCGCGGGCGAGGTCTCCAGCCTGCGTCCCTGGCGCCGGCGGGTCGAGGACCCACGCTGGTCGGACAGCTTCGTCCGCCTGGCCCGCCGGACGAAGGCCGCGCTCCTGCCGCTCCACATCGAGGGACGGAATTCGGGCCTCTTCCAGGCCGCGGGCCTGGCGCACCCGCGCCTGCGCACGATCCTGCTGCTGCGGGAGTTCCTCGCGCAGCGAGGCAAGGTCATCCGTCTCCGCGCCGCCAACGCCGTGACCCCCGCGCAGCTGGCCCAGCACCCCGACGACGCCGAGGCCGCCGACTTCGTCCGCCTGCGTTGCGAACTGCTGCCGCGGCGGGAACGGGGCCCGCGCCCCGCGGCGCCGGACGCGGCCAAGCAGGCCGAGTTGATCCCGCCGGTGAATCCCCTCCTGGTCCGCGCCGAATTGCAGAGCCTGCCGGCGGAGGACCTGCTGCTGACCTCGGGCGACTTCCGCATCTACCGCTTCCTGGGCGCCGACCTCCCCCACACGCTGCGCGAGGTGGGCCGCCTGCGCGAACTCACCTTCCGCTCGGTCTCCGAGGGCACCGGCCTCGCCTGCGACCTCGACGCCTTCGACGCCTGGTACGACCAGCTCGTGCTCTGGGACGAGAAGGAAGGCCGAATCGTCGGCGGCTACCGCCTCGGGCCGACGGACCGCATCCTGCCGTTGCGCGGCAAGCACGGGCTCTACACGTCGACGCTGTTCGAGTTCAAGGGCGACTTCTTCAAGCGGATGGATCCGGCGCTCGAGATGGGCCGCTCGTTCATCCGGCCGGAATACCAGCGGCGGCCGACGAGCCTGCCGCTGCTCTGGCGCGGCATCGGCCGCTACGTGCTGCGCTTCCCGCAGTACCACCTGCTGTTCGGCCCGGTGAGCATCAACCCGGAATACGGGCAGGCCTCGAAGGAGCTGATCCTCTCCTACCTGCGCCACAACCGGCTGGCCGACGACCTGGTGCCGTTCGTCCGCGCGAAGAACCCGCCGCGGGCGATGAGCCTCCACGAGGCCGACCTCGACGTCCTGCAGCGCTGCGCGTTCGACCTGGAGCATGTTTCGGGGCTCGTGAGCGACCTGGAGCCGGACGCGAAGCAGGTGCCGGTGCTGCTCAAGCATTACCTGAAGCTCAACGGCCGGCTCATCACCTTCAACGTGGACGACTCGTTCGGCGGCTGCCTCGACGGCCTCATCGTCGTCGACCTCACCAAGGTCGACCCGAAGCTGCTGGCGGCCTACCTCAGCGAGGAGGGGGCCCGCAGCTTCCTGGAGTACCACGACTTCCACGCCTGACGGCCCGGCGGTCATTTGCGTAGCCAAGGCCGACCGGGCGGCTTAAGTCCCGGCATGCCTTCCGCGCCCTGGACTCCCCGACACACCGCCGCGGCGCTCGCCGGCGGCCACCTGCTGATCGCGGGCGCGCCCGGGACGGGGAAGTCGCGGTTGCTCAACGGCACGCTGCTGCCGGCTTTGGTCCGCGCCGGCGACCCGCTGCTCGTCATCCAGGACCCGGCCACGGGCCATGGCCCGACGCTCGGCCTGCGCGCCGCGACGTTCGGGCGCGAGGCGGCGGTCGGCGACCTGCTGGCCCGGCCCACGCTGGTCACGTTCACCGGGACGCACCCCGAGCGCGAGGCCCAGGCGGAACGGCTGTTCGCGGACTTGCCCGCGGCGCTCGCGGCCGCGCCGGCCCCCGCCGGCACCCGGCGCTTCCTCGTCATCGACGTCGCCCCGCTCACGCCGGCGTTGCGGTCGTTCGCGCCCCTGCTCCGCCAGGCCCGGTCGCTGGGCTGCACCCTGATCGTGACCTGCCAGTCGCCGAGTTCGCTCGAGCCCGGCCTGCCGGCGCTCTTCACCAGCCACGTCGCGTTCTACCACTTCTACAAGCGCTGCCTGCGCGTGATGGCGGAGAACGTCCTGGCCGCCACGGGCGCGGAGGAGACCAACCCGTCGGGCAAGCCGACGCCGATCAACCGCTTCGGCCAGCCCTTGGCGACGCCGGCCAGCCGGATGGTCGGCAAGCTCGGCGACCTCAAGGTCGGCGAGTGCTTCCTCGTCACCCCGGGCGCGCCCTACGAACCGCTGCGGACCTGACGGCGCCGGTCACTTCGCCAAGGTCAGCTTATAGGGGTAGCGGCGCTGGGCGTTCCACTCGCCGACGTAGATGTCGCCGGCGGCGTCGACGAAGAGGTCGTGGCCGTGCCTGAAGATCGGCTCCGCCTGGCTCAGGGGCTGCAGCTTGCCGTCGACATACTTCGGCGCGTTGCCCCCGGGCGCGCTGAGCACCTTCTTGGTGGCGCGATCCAAGACCAACAGGAAGCCGGACTGCGGCAGGCGCTGACCCTTGGCGTCCTTGCTCCAGCAGACGGCGGTGTAGATCTTATCGCCGCGGAAGCAGAGTTGTCCCGCGAAGGCGCCCGGCAGGTCGAGCGTGTCGACATGCTTGCCGTCCAAGGTGAACGCCTTGACCTGGTTCTGGCTCCGCGAGGGCACCCAGACGAGCGGGCCGCGCGGGTCGGCGGCGTCGATCGAGATGCCGTGCGCATTGCTGAGGTTGGCGGCGTCCTTCGTGGGGCCGCCCCATTTCTTGAGCAATCTGCCTTCGAGGGAGAATTCGTAGATGAAGTTCGATCCGTAACCATCGGCGACGAGCAGCGTACCCGCCGGCGTCCAGGCGACATCGCACGGCATGAACTTGCCGGCGCCGAGGCCGAGCTCCTTCGGCGTCGGGAACTTGCGCACGACCTTGCCGTCGGTCGTCAGCAACGTGACGCGCCCCTCGACCGCGGAAGGATTCCAACCCTCCGCGGCCATGTGCCAGCCGGAGTCCACGTGCACCAGGTACTCGACGCCATCCCGCTCGAAGATCTCCAGGCCATGCCCGCCGCCGAGCCCCGCGCTGATCGCGCGGACGAAGCGCCCGTCCTTCTCGAAGACGAGGAAGTCGTTCTTCGGGTGGTCGGTCACGAGGAAGATCCGTCCATCCTTGCCTTCCGCCAAGGCGTGGGCGTTGACGATGGGCGCGACGGCGGGGTCGACCTTGGCCCAGGCCGGATCGAGCCGATACTTCGCCGGCCCATGACCGAGCAGGCCGGCCGCACCGCCGGCCGGCGCGGACTGGGCCCGGGCGAGGAGGGTCAACGCGAACCAGCAGCAGAGGAGACGGGGCATGGCGACAGTCCAACCGAGGCGGCCGCGGCTGTCACGCCCAAGCCGGTCAGAACCAGATCCGCTCCGCCGCCCACCACAGGCCGGCGAGGGCGATGCCCACGGACGCCGGCACCACGACCCAGCGGCGGTAGCGCTCCTCGTCGCGCACCCAGAAGGTCGCGGCGAAGGCGAGGGCGATGACGGCGAGCTGCGCCCCCTCGACGCCGACGTTGAAGCCGGTGAGGGCGGCGAGGAACGCGTCGGCGGGGATGGGCTTGTCGGCGAGCCCGCCCGCGAAGCCCAGGCCATGCACGGCGCCGAAGATGAAGACGACGAGCAGACGCCACCGCGTGTAGCGCGGGCGGAAAAGGTTCTCCAGCGCGAGGCAGGCGATGCTGAGGGCGATGATCGGCTCGACGACGGCTTCCGGGGCATGGACCCAGCCCGCCGCGGCGAGGGCCAGCGTGAGCGAATGCGCCAGGGTGAAGGCGGTGACCTGGGTGATGACGGGGCGCCAGGAACGGCTCAGCAGGAACAGCCCCAGCACGAAGAGGATGTGGTCGAGGCCGTGGGGCAACACGTGGACGAAGCCGCTCCGCAGGAAGTTGACGAAGACGGCCCAGCCCGCGGAACCCTCCGTGCGGGCGCCCGCGGCCGGCAAGGGCGCCGCGCGACCGGCGAGCTCGAGCGTGAAGCTCGCCTCGCCGGGGAAGAGCGTCTCGATGCGCGGGTGCGGGACGCCGTCGAGGGTGTTGAGGAAGAGGACCGAGACCTTGTGGCCGGGCAGCGAGCGGATCCGCCAGCCGGTGATGCCGGCGGGCACCCTGGTCTTCCAGCGACCGACCATGACGACCGCGTCATCCGGCTTGTACAGCGGCTTGCCGTCCTCGGCGCCGAAGCTGAATTCGAAATCCGGCTGGACCCGGCCGAGCGGCTCGAAGGTGAACTCGACCACCTTCGCGGCGTGCTCGCGGGCTTGGCGGAGGAGCTCCGCGCGCTGTTCGGGCGTCATCCGGGCCCAAGCGCGCTGCTCGAGCGAAGGGGCCTCGGCGGGCGAGGGCGCCCAGGAGCGGGGATTGATCTCGATCGAGATCTCCGCGGTCCCGTCGGCCTGGAAACGGCCATGGACGGGTATCTCCGGGATGGAGTGCGCCGCGGCCAAAGCCGCGAAAAGGCAGGCAAAACCCACAAATAAGCTTCTTATGAGGCGAGGATGCCCGACCATCCCCGCAAGATGGGTCGGGGGTCGGGGGATTCAACCCCATTGTCGGGTTGCCTTTCCCGGGGGATATCGCCAACAAAGGTCTCCTCAACCCAATCCCACCATGAAGAACCTCCTCACCATCCTCGCCGCCCTCGCCCTCGCCGCCTCCGCCCAGGCCGGTTGCGGTAAGACCTCCACCGCCGAAGGCACCCTGAAGTCCTTCGACGAGAAGACCAAGGAGCTCACCATCGCCCCGAAGGAAGGCAAGGCCACCAAGGTCACCCTCACCCCCGAGACCAAGGGCGCCGATGGCGTCAAGGACCTCGTCGGCAAGGCCGTGACCGTCGAAGTCTCGGTGCACGCGAAGGGCAAGGCGCTCTCCGTCGCCGCCGCCAAGTAATCCCTCCGGATTCCTCCGAACAGGGCCGCGTGCGAACGCGGCCCTTTTTGTTGCCCGTTTGGCCAGCGAGCGCCAGCGTGGCCGGATGACCCCGGCTCAATTGAGCGCCTCGGCCCGGACGGAAGCCGCTCCGCCGACCGGACTTTCGCCGGCCGCCCGCGCGCTCTGGTTCACGCGCCGCGGCGACTGGGAGGCCGCGCACGCCATCGCCCAGGACCTCGATACGCCGCTCGGCTCCTGGATCCATGGGCTGCTCCACCTGATCGAGGGCGACCTCGGCAACGCCCGCTATTGGTTCGCCCAAGCCGGACGACCCGCGCGGAAGCCCCACGAGGCGGACGCCCTCTGGGAGGAAATCGCCGCCGCCGCGCTCGAGTAAGGGGTTGGGTTTGACGCTGCGGGCCTTCCCGGCTCGATGGAAGGATGCCCGTCCCGCCACGCCGAGCCCTGACCGGCGTGCCCACGCACGCCCAGGCGGCCGTGACCTGCTCCGAGGCCGCGGACCGCGGGGTGATCGTGCTCGTGGCCTCCAACCTCGGGGCGGCCGAGACCTTGGCGGAGGAGACCGCCCAGCTGCTCACGCTGCTGAACGCGGCCCAGCCCACCGCCCGCACGCTCACCGAAGCCGATGCGGCGGTGACGTCCTTCGAGGCGGATTGCGACCTCCTGGGCGTGCTGGCGGCGCTGCGCCATGGGGGCCATGACGCGCGGCGGCCGCTGCTGGTCGCCTGCACGCCGGCCGCCTTGGTCCGCCCCGCGCCCGCGCCCGAAGCCGCCGCGCGCGCCGAACTGATCCTGCGGAAGGGCGACCGGCTGGAACTCCGGGAACTCGCGCGGCGCCTCGCCGAGGATTTCGGCTACGACCACGAGGCGCTCTGCGAACAGCCCGGCGAGTACGCGCTGCGCGGCGGCATCCTCGACGTCTACCCGCTCAACGCCCAGATGCCGGTGCGGCTGGACCTCTTCGGCAACACCGTGGAATCGCTCCGGCCGTTCGACCCGGCCACGCAACGCAGCGAGGGCGAGGTGGAGGGGCTGGTGATCTGCGCGCCGCGGCGGGAGGCCGCGGCGGAAGCGGGGGTCCCCTTCTGCCGCCACCTGCCGGCGGACGCCCTCGTCGTGGTGGTCGACCGCTGCCAGGACGATCCGCTCTACGCGCCGGCCCGGGCGACGGCGGCGACGGAGCTGGTGCTTGAGGAGACGGACGAAGCCCCGGCGGGCTACGCGGCCGAGGCGCTCGAATGCACGCCGGCGGAATCGCTGCTCATCGGGGCGGCGGGCGACGGGGCGGCGGCGCGCCCCGCCCTCCTCCGCACCGCGGCGGCCCTGGCGAAGGACGGACGGCCCTGCCTGCTCGCGGGCGACACCCAGGGTTCGGTGGAGCGGCTGCACGCGGACGTGGCGGCCGCCGCGATCCGCGGCTTCGCCCCGCGCGTGTGCGCGGGCCGCTTCGGCGGCGGCATCCTCCTCGCGCCGGGCCGGCTGCGGGGACTCCTCAAGGATGGCCTGCTCCTGCTGACGGAACGCGAACTCTTCGGACGGCGCCAACGGCCGCTCGCCGCCTTGCCGCGGCGCCGGACCACCGTCCGGGCGGCCCTCGGCCGCGCGCTCGACTTCGGGGAATTGGCCGAAGGCGAGGCCCTCGTGCACGCGACGCAGGGCATCTGCCTGTTCCGCGGCATCCAGGCGCATGAACACCAGGGACGCACCGAGGACTTCATCGGGCTCGAGTTCGCCGAGCGCTCCATGCTGCACCTCCCGGTGCGGGAGTCCCACCTCCTCTCGCGCTACGTCGGGCTCGGCCGGACGCCGCCCAAGCTTTCCAAGCTCGGCGGGGGCGGCTGGGAGCGGTCGCGCAAGGCGGCGGAGAAGGCCACCGCCGACCTCGCCGCGCAGCTCCTGGCCCTGCAGGCCGAGCGCTCGGCGAAGCCCGGCATCGCGCACCCGCGCGACGACGACAACGCGTGGATGGGCGAGTTCGAGCGTTCCTTCCCGCACCGCGAGACGCCCGACCAGGCGCGGGCCATCGCCGACGTGAAGGCCGACCTGGAACGCCCGGCGCCGATGGACCGGCTCGTGAGCGGCGACGTGGGCTTCGGGAAGACGGAGGTGGCGCTGCGCGCGGCCTTCAAGTGCGCGCTCGGCGGCCGCCAGGTGGCGATCCTGGCGCCGACGACCGTGCTGGCCCAGCAGCACTACGCGAGCTTCCGGGAGCGGCTCGCCCGCTGGCCCGTGTCCGTCGAGCTGCTCAGCGGCTACCGGACCGCGAAGCAGAAGGCCGCCGTCCGCGCCCGCGCCGCCGCCGGGACCGTCGACATCGTGGTCGGCACGCATGCGCTGCTCTCCGACGGGACGACGTTCGCCCGCCTGGGCCTGGTCATCATCGACGAGGAGCACCGCTTCGGCGTCCGCCACAAGGAGCGCCTGAAGCGCCTCCGCACCGAGGTCGACGTCCTCGCGATGAGCGCGACGCCGATCCCGCGCACGCTCTACCTCGCGCTCGTGGGCGCCCGCGACCTGAGCGTCATCGAGACGCCGCCGCGCGAGCGCCTGCCCATCCGCACCATCGTCCGGGGCTACGACGAGGCGCTGGTGCGCGACGCCGTGAAGGCGGAGCTGGCGCGGGGCGGCCAGGTCTTCTACCTGCACAACCGCGTCGAGACGATCCAAGGCGTCGCGGAACGCCTCGCCGCGCTCGTGCCCAAGGCGCGCATCGTGGTGGGCCATGGCCAGATGGCCGCGGGCGAGCTCGAGGAGGTGATGGCGGCGTTCGTCGCGGGCGAGCACGACGTCCTGGTCTGCACGACGATCATCGAGACCGGCCTGGACATCCCCAACTGCAACACGCTGATCATCGAGGGCGCCGACCGCTTCGGCCTCGCGCAGCTCTACCAGCTGCGCGGACGCGTCGGCCGCTTCAACCGGCAGGCCTACGCCTACCTCTTCCTGCATCGCCACGCGGCGCTGGTCGGGACGGCCGGCCGGCGCCTGACGGCGATCCGCCAATACAACCAGCTCGGCGCCGGTTTCCGCATCGCGATGCGCGACCTCGAGCTGCGCGGGGCGGGCAACATCCTCGGCGCCGCCCAGAGCGGCCACGTCGCGAACGTCGGCTTCGACCTCTACTGCCAACTCCTCCGGCGGAGCGTGGCCAAGCTGCGCGGGGACGCGGGCGCGGCGGTGGAGCGCTGCGAGGTGCGGCTGGACTTCATCGACCACACGCAGGCCATCCTCGGCGTGGAGGAGGTCCGGGGGGGCGACGGCGACGTGGCCCTGCTCACGGCGACCCTGCCGTCGGACTGGATCCCGGAGACGCGGCTGCGCCTCGAGGCCTTCCGGCGCATCGCCCTGGCGCTCGACGTCGCGGAGGTCGCCGAGCTCCGTTCGTCGCTGCGCGACCGCTACGGCCGGCTGCCGCCCGAGGCGGAAGCCATGCTCGGCCTGGCCGAAATCCGCTGCCTCGCCGAGTCGCGGGACGTCGTCGCGGTGGCGACCGAGGGGGCGACCCTCCGTTGCCTGGAGGCTCGGCGGGGACGGCCGCCCGAACCGATCCTCGTGGGCAACCGCTTTCCCCGCTTGACCGTCAAGGACCCCCTGCGGAAACTGAAGGAAATCCGCGGCTTCCTGTCGCGGCTTCCCGAGCCCGCCCGCCGATGAAACGCCTCCTTCCCGCCACCTTGCTCCTGACCGCGGCGCTCGCCCACGCCCAGCTGCGCAAGCCGACGCTGGAGGAGACCGCGGCCCAACGCTGGTCGGAGACGAACCAGGACAAGATCGTGGGCATCGCCGCCGGCACGCCCATCATCCTGTCGGAAGTCCGCCGCCAGGTGGAGCCCATCGCCGGCCAGGCCCGGGCCAGCGCCAAGTCCGACGCCGAATTCTTCGCCACCCTCGCCCGGGCGAGCCAGGAATCGCTGCGCAGCATGGCCGACCGCCAGCTGGTGATCGCGGAGTTCAAGGCGGAGCGCGGCAGCCTGCCCGCCTCCTACATCGACCTCGACATCGACGAGACCATCCGCCGCGACTACGCCGGGGACCGCAACCGCTTCGTGGCCTCCCTCCGCGCCGCCGGCCTGACGCCGCTCGCCTACCGCAAGTTCATCGAGGACCGCATCATCTTCGACTACATGGTCGGCAACATCCGCCGGACGGCGACCGAGGTGGGGCCCGGCCGGAGCAAGGAATTCTACGAGAAGAACATCGACCTGTTCACGCGCGACGAACAGGTGCATTTCAGCCAGATCGCCGTGACGCAGGGCGCCGCCGAGTCCGTCGAGGCCGCGGCGCTCCGCGCGGCCGACTGGGCCGAGGCGGCCGCCCACCCCGAGCGCATGCCCGCGCTGCTGGCGAAGCATAAGGTCGCGGTCCCGGCGGGGACGAAGGTCGAGACCTTCGCCGACCTCGCCAAGCTGGTCAGCTCCGACGACTACGCGGCCCGCGGGGGCGACGCCGGCTGGCTGAGCGTGGCCAACCTGACGGAGCGGATCGTGGCGACCTTGCGCGGACTCGCCGACCAACAGGTCTCCGCCCCGCTGCGCTTCGACATCCCCGGCGCCAAGCCGGTCTGGTTCATCGTGCGGCGCGAAGGCTGGCGGCCGCGCGGCGCCGCGCCGCTGAGCGAGCCGGACGTCCTCGCCGAGGTCGAGAACCGCGTGCGCGTCGTGGCGATGAAGGAAGCCGTGGACGAATGGCTGCAGGGCCTCCGCGCCAAGCACCACCTCCAACTCGACCGCTGAGATGACGCCGCGCCCCGCGCCCGACGACGCCCCGGCGCCCCGGGTGGCGCCGGCCGAGTTCCGTTGCCGCGCCTTCCCGCGGCGCACCGCCGGCGTGCTGCTGCACGTGACGGCGCTGCCCGGGACCGGTCCGATCGGCTCCCTGGGCGCCGTCGCCCGGAGTTTCGTCGACGCGCTCGCCGCCGCCGGCTTCGGCTGGTGGCAGGTCTGCCCGCTGGGGCCGACCGGTTACGGCGACTCGCCCTACCAGGCGCTGTCCGTCTTCGCCGGCAACCCCTACCTGCTGGACCTCGCGGACCTGCGGGCCCGCGGCCTGGTCACCGCAGAAGAGCTCGCCGCCGTCCGGCCGGCCGCGGAGGGGCGCGTGGACTTCGGCCGGCTCTGGACCACGCTGCGTCCCCTGCTCGACCGCGTCGGGCAACGGGCGGCCGAGGCCCTGCGGGACGACGCGGCCTTCGCCCGCTTCCGCCGCGCGCAAGCCGGGTGGCTCGAGGACTGGACGCGTTTCGCCGCCTTGCGCGCGGCCAATGGTTTCGCCGCCCCGGCCGGCTGGACGACGGACACCGCCCCGGAGGACGCCCGCGCGGCCGCGGCCGCCCTGCAGTTCCTCTTCGCCGAACAGTGGGGGGCCCTCCGGACCTACGCGCAGGCCCGCGGGGTCCGGCTCTTCGGGGATGAGCCGATCTACGTCTCCGCGGACGGTTGCGACGCGAAGTTCCGGCCGGAGCTCTTCCAACTCGACGCCGCCGGCCGGCCGACGGCGGTCGCCGGCGTGCCGCCGGATTACTTCGCCGCCGACGGCCAGCTCTGGGGCAATCCGCTCTACGACTGGGAACGCCATGCGGCCGACGGCTTCGCCTGGTGGCGGGCGCGGGTGCACCACGACCTCGGGCTCTTCGACGCGATCCGCATCGACCACTTCCGCGGGATCCATGACTACTGGAGCGTGCCGGCGCAGGCGCCCAACGCCCGGGAGGGCGCTTGGTGCGCGGGCCCGGACCTGGCGTTCACGCGCGCCCTCGGCGACCTGCCGCTCGTGGCCGAGGACCTCGGCCTGCTCTCGCCGGGCGTGGAGACGCTGCGCGTCGCCGCCGGCCTCCCGGGCATGGCGGTGCTGCAGTTCGGCTTCGGCGGCGAGCCGGCCGGCAACCCCCACTACCCTCCGAACATCGCCGCCGACCGGCTGGCCTACACCGGCACCCACGACAACGACACCTTGGTCGGCTGGCTGGCCCAAGCCTCGGCCGAGGAACGGCGCCGGCTGGAGGCACTCTACGGACCCGACCCGACCGCGGAACGGCTCATCCAGGCGGTGCTGGCATCGCCGGCGGTGGCGGCCTTCGTGCCCGCGCAGGACCTGCTGGGACTGGGGACGGAGGCGCGGTTCAACACGCCGGGGAATCCCCAGGGCAACTGGGACTGGCGGCTGACGGCCGCGCAGCTGGACGCGCTGGCGGCGCAGGCCCCGGGTCGGCGCGCCGCGTTGGCCCGGACCGGCCGGCTCAGCGCGTAAGCCGGCGATACTTCGGCCGCCGCGGCGTATCGGACTCGAGGCCGAGGCGCTTCCGGCGATCCTCCAGGTAATCGCCGTAGTTGCCCTCGTGCCAGACGATGCGGCCATCGTCCTCGAACGCCATGATGTGCGTGGCCACGCGGTCGAGGAACCAACGGTCGTGCGTGATGATGACCGCGCAGCCGGCGAACCCTTCGAGGGCGTCCTCGAGCGCGCGGATCGTGTTCACGTCGAGGTCGTTGGTCGGCTCGTCGAGCAGGAGCACGTTGGCGCCGGCCTTGATGAGGCGCGCGAGGTGGATGCGGTTGCGCTCGCCGCCGGACATGATCCCGACCTTGCGCTGCTGCACGTCGCCCGTGAACCCGAAGCGGGCCGCGTAGGCGCGGGCCGGCACGAGGAGCTTGCCGAGGTGCACCATCTCCTGGCTGTCCGAGATCGCCTCCCACAGGGGCTTGTCGGCCGGGAGCGCGTCGCGCGTCTGGTCGACGTAGGCGATCTTGACCGTGTCGCCGAGCGTGAGCGTGCCCTTGTCGGGTTTCTCCTGGCCGGTGATCATGCGGAACAGGGTGGTCTTGCCGGCGCCGTTCGGCCCGATGATGCCGACGATCCCGCCGGCCGGCAGGCTGAAGTTGACGTCCTCCATGAGGACGCGGTCGCCGAAGCCCTTGGCCAGGCCGCGGGCCTCGATGACGGCGCCGCCGAGGCGCGGGCCGGGCGGGATCCAGATCTCCGCCGCCTTCTCCTGCTGCCCCTGATCCTGGGTGAGCATCTGCTCGTAGGCGCGCAGGCGGGCCTTGTTCTTCGCGACCCGCGCCTTGGGGGAGGCGGACGCCCATTCGCGCTCGCGCTCCATCGACCGGGTGCGCGCGGCGGACTGCTTCTCCTCCGCCTCGAGCCGCTTGCGCTTCTGCTCGAGCCACGAGGAGTAGTTGCCCTTCCACGGGATGCCGCGGCCGCGGTCGAGCTCGAGGATCCAGCCCGCCACGTTGTCGAGGAAGTAGCGGTCGTGCGTGATGGCGATGACCGTCCCCTTGTAGCCCTGCAGATGGCGCTCGAGCCAGCCCACCGTGTCGGCGTCGAGGTGGTTCGTCGGCTCGTCGAGCAACAGGATGTCCGGCTCCATCAGGAGCAGGCGGCACAGCGCGACGCGGCGCTTCTCGCCGCCGGAGAGCCCGGCGACCTTGGCGTCGGCCGGGGGGCAGCGCAGGGCCTCCATCGCCATCTCGATGCGGGCGTCGAGGTCCCAGCCGCCGCGCGCGTCGAGGATGGACTGGATCTCGCCCTGGCGGGCGAGGATCCGCTCCTGCTCCTTCGGGTCGTCGGTCTCGGAGACCTTGATGAAGGTGTCGTCATACTCCTCGAGCAGGGCCTTCATGCCGGCCGCGGCCTGCATGACGCACTCCTGCACCGTCAGGTGCTCGTCGAGGCGGGGCTCCTGGGCGAGGTAGCCCAGCGTGTAGCCCGGCACCTGGCTGATGGCGCCGTCGAACTCCTTGTCCTCGCCGGCCATGATCTTCAGCAAGGTCGACTTCCCCGAGCCGTTGAGGCCGAGCACGCCGATCTTGGCGCCGAAGAAATACGAGAGGGAGATATCCCGGAAGACCGGCTTCTTCTCGAAGAACTTGGTCACCCCGGTCATGGTGAAGATCACTTTTTCGTCGGCCATGCGGGAAGGGTTGGGACAAGCCCCCCGGGGGCAAGCGGAACCAGCCTCCGCCCCCTTGGACGGCACTTGACAACCCCCCCGGGGGGTGGGCTAGTTTACGCCCCGTAGTCACCTTACAAGAAGGTGGGTCCAGCCGGACCCGCCTTTTTTGTCCCCCAAACTTTCACCGCACCCACCGCACACCCATGAGCGTCGACATCAAACCCTACCTCCAATACCTCGAGAAGGAGAAGCGCATCCCCAAGGACGAAGCCTGCGCCCTCATCGTCGAGGCCATCAAGTCCTCCGTCGAGAAGTCGGTCATGGCCGGCCAGAACGTCGAGGTCACGGCCGACCCAGCCACCGGCAAGCTCGAGGCCCATGTCCTCTATTCCGTGACCGACTCCGTCGCGGACCCCCTGCGCGAGATCAACCCCGTCGCGGCCGGCCTCCTGCAGGCGGGCGCCGCCGTGGGCGACCAGGTCCGCAAGCCGATCAACGTGGCCGACCTCGGCCGCATCGCCGCCAAGACCACCCAGCAGCTGCTCAACCAGCGCTTCCGCAAGATCGAGAAGGACCAGGTCTTCCAGGAGTACAAGGACAAGGTCGGCGACATCGTCACCGGCACCGTCCGCCGCACCGAGCGGGGCAACGTCATCGTCGAGCTCGGCACCGCCGAGGCCGTCCTCACCCACAAGGAGCGCTGCCACGGCGACGAGTTCCGCACCGGCGACCGCATCCGCTGCCTGCTGCTCGAGATCCGCGAGGACCCGCAGCGCGGCCGCGAGTTCGTGCTCTCCCGCGCCAACGACGGCTTCGTCCGCCGCCTCCTCGAGCTCGAGGTCGCCGAGATCGCCGACAAGACCGTCACCATCGCCAAGATGGCCCGCGACCCGGGCTACCGCACCAAGATCGCCGTCGACTCGAGCGACCCCAAGGTCGACCCCGTCGGGGCCTGCGTCGGCGCCCGCGGCGCCCGCGTCCGCAACATCGTCAAGGAACTGGGCGGCGAGAAGATCGACATCATCCGCTACCACAAGGAGCCGCTCAAGCTGCTCGAGGAAGCCATCCGCCCGGCCCGCCCGCGCAACGTCCGCATCGACGAGCGCAACCGGTCCATCCACTTCGAGGTGGACGAGGAGGATATGCGCATCGCCATCGGCTCCAAGGGCCGCAACGCCCGCCTGACGTCCAAGCTCATGGGCTGGGGCCTCAACATCGCCAAGGCCACCCACGCCCCCGAGAGCGTGGAGGCCCAGCTGGGCGAGAAGGCCACCCGCATGGCGGAGCAGCTCGGCCTGCCCTTCGAACTGGTCGCCAAGTTCGTCCAGCTCGGCCTGACCGAACTGTCCGTCGCGGCGAACGTGACCGCCGAGGAACTGCAGGACACCGGCATCCCCGCCGACGAGGTCCAGACGTTCCTCGCCGCCGTCGCCAAGGCCGCCAAGGCCTGAGCCCCTTCCCCCGTCCCCCTCTCCCCGCCTCCACGCCTTTCCGCCGAACACCCAGCCCGAGCCCATGACCGAGAAGAAGAAGAAGCCTGAGGCCAAGAAAGCCTCCACCACGCAGCGCTACAGCGACGTGGCCAAGGAGCTCGGCCTCGAGGTCAAGGCGTTGCTCGCCCTGGCGGACCAGTTCGTCGAAGCCCATCCGGACTTCAAGGAACTCGTCTACGCCGAAGGCAAGAAGCCGGCGGCCTCGAGCAACTTCAGCAAGTTCTACCGGGACGATTTCCTGAAGTTCGCCGCCGACAAGTTGCCCAAGAAGGAGGAGCCCGCGCCGGCGCCCGCGAAGGTCGAGCCGCCCAAGCCGGCCGAACCCGTCAAGCCCGCGGCCCCGGTCGCCGCCGCCCCGGCCAAGCCCACCACGCCGCCGCCGGCCCCCGCCCTGCCGCCGCGTACGCCCACCCCGGTCGCCGCGCCCGCCGCGGTCAGCCGTCCGCCGGTGGCGCCCACCGTGCCGCCGCGCCCGCCCATCGCGCCGACGCCGCCGAAGAGCGAGCTGCCGCCCATCGTCATCACCCCGACGGCCGCGCCCGCCGCCCGCCCGAGCACCCCGCCCCCGCTGGTGCGTCCGCCCGTGGCCCCGATGGTCAACCGCCCGGCCGCCACCGGCAGCAACGTGGCCCCCGGCAGCAAGGGCGCCGTCACCGTCCGTCCGCCGATCGTGGTGCGCGACTTCGCGATCGCGCTCAACCTCAAGCCGTTCCAGGTCATCGGCAACCTGATGGAGCTCAACAAGGTCGTGAGCGCCACCTCGGTGATCGAGGAGGCCGACGCCCGCAAGGTCGCCGAACGCCACGGCTACACGCTGGAGATCCGCCACCGCGGCGAGGGCGTCCAGCCCGTCAAGAAGGTCGAGAAGCCGTCCGAGGACGATCCGGCCCTGATGACCACGCGCCCGCCCGTCGTCTGCGTGCTCGGCCACGTCGACCACGGCAAGACCACCCTGCTCGACTACTTCCGCAAGACCAACGTCGTCTCGGGCGAGGCCGGCGGCATCACCCAGCACATCGGCGCCTACACCGTCGCCTACCAGGGCGAGAAGGCCGAGTACAAGGGCCGTTCCGTCACCTTCCTCGACACGCCCGGCCACGCGGCCTTCGCCAAGATGCGCGAACGCGGCGCCTCCGTCACCGACATCGCGATCCTCGTGGTCGCGGCCGACGACGGCTTCATGCCGCAGACCGAGGAAGCCCTCAAGTTCGCCCAGAAGCACGCGAGCGCCATCGTGGCCGCGATCAACAAGGTCGACGCCAAGGGCGCGAACATCGACCGCGTGAAGCAGCAGATGCAGCAGCGCGGCATCACCCCGGAGGACTGGGGAGGCGAAGTGATCACGGCCCCCGTCTCGGCGCTCAAGGGCACCGGGATGAACGAGCTCATCGAGTCGATCCTCCTCCAGGCCGAGATCCTCGACCTCAAGGCCAACCCGAAGTGCCCGGCCCA
>Ga0192647_101307_pt1 | contig 16443 bp, 18 predicted proteins | sample LauGreFa1BDMLBSN_2_FD_133046 | JGI IMG/M metagenome (GOLD analysis project Ga0192647, IMG submission 133046) | Freshwater lake microbial communities from Lake Michigan, USA - Fa13.BD.MLB.SN - reassembly | ecosystem: Environmental > Aquatic > Freshwater > Lake | place: Lake Michigan, USA...
TTAAAATTAGTTGAAGACGATTTTAAACAACCTATCGAACCAATGAGTTATTATTGGTATTAACATGAAGAATTTTTTAATTGTTAGAAATTTTTTAAATAAAGATACTTGTCTTTCAATGGCAGACAAGTTGGACTCTTTACATAAACAAGGTTTGTCTTTACCACCAGATAATCAGTGCATACGTAGTCCAGCATTCTACGGAGTGTTTAACGACGAGTCTTTGACATTTTTGCCTAAAATTGAAAATTTAATTTGTAAAGAACTTTTTCCTACATATACATATTCTAGGATTTACCAGTACGGAGAAATTTTATTACCGCACACAGATAGAGAGTCTTGTGAAATTAGTTTTACATTAACATTAAAATATGATAGAGAAATTTGGCCATTTTATATAGAATCAAACGGTGATGCACACGAAGTATCTCTCGATATAGGAGATATACTAATTTATAAAGGTATGATTGACTCACATTGGAGATTACCATTAAAAAGTAATTTTCAGTACCAAGCATTTTTTCATTATGTTGATAAAACTGGACCTTATACCAATCACAAATACGACAAACGACACAACTTTGCGTCAACACAAGAATCTCTCGATGAATTAAAAAGGAAAAGAAATGTATTACAATGAAGAATTTAAATATTTGGTGGTTAATGTGCCATCTGTAGCTAAAAATTTAGAGAATATTAAAAGAATTACACAGATTGGTGTTGATAAATTTAAAAGAAAATTTACACAAACTAATCATCATGTAAAAAACGACAATATTACTTGGCAGTTTATGAATTACAATGTTTACGGTTTATGTTCATGTAATGAGTGGTTTTACGATTTGTATGTTGAGCAGATTAAAACTATTAAAGAATATTTTCAACTAACAAATACACCTGTTCCTCGACAATTATGGTTACAATCGTGGATTAACAGCCATACTCCTAAACAAGTATTAAAATCTCACAATCACGACTGGCCGTGGCATGGATATATCAGTATTGACCCAAAAAATACATATACTGTATTCACCGACAAACCCAACGGCAAAGAATTGTACAGAGTCAAAAACGAGCCGGGAAATATATACATTGGACCAGGACATAGATTCCATCATGTAGAAATTGTAGAACCTTTTGAAGGCGAAAGAATAACATTTGGATTTGATTTAGAATGTACAGATAGGATAATGGATAATATTGGTTTTGTGCCAGTTATAATTTAAACTGCGAAAAAACAAGTTAAATACTACCTTAAACGGAGCAAGCAATGGACAGAAAATTAGAAATTTATCACATAGAAAACGCCGCGTCGCAAGATGTTTTTTCAAATCTAGGGTCAGATTTAGATAAAGATATTTGGAGATACGGGGTTGCTGAACAAACGTATGCTTGGGATATTGAAGATCCTAAGCCAAAATGGTGGTGCGACTTAATTAAAAATAGGTGGCACGAAACATTAATGACTGACATAGTTGATCGTTTAGAAGCAATTGACCCAAATGTTAAGAATTATGTTTTTAAGTTGATTAACTGTCAAGGCGGTGGTAGAACACACGGGTTGGACGGAAGCATACATGTAGATCACGACTTTCAATTTACTGAAGAAGGTTACGGATACATGACATTCTGCTATTTTCCACACAAAGAGTGGGATGCCGAGTGGGGTGGTGAAATTCAATTCTTTAACGAAAAAGGCGAAATTGTTGCCGCATATCATCCTATGCCAAATACTGCCGTTGTATTTGACAGTAATATTCCACATCGCGGTTTGGCTCCAACTAGCAACTGTCCTGTCTTAAGAAAATTTGTTACTTTAAAACTACAAGTAGATAAGGCATGGGGTGTTAATACTGTTAATTTCTCAGAAATAAAAAAATTAGACAACAATGACTAAAATAACCTTAGTTCCTTTTAGCAATCAGATAGTAAAAAAAGATGAGTTGCCTGCGGTTGACGGTGCAAAAGTTCCCCGCACAATCAGGCCTTTGAAAAAAGCGCCAGTAAAGCCACTTAACGAAAGAATTTTGCTAGTTGATGCATCAACTGGTGAAGAACGTATGCGTATATGCAAGGCATGCGAGTCCTTTAATGACTGGGCATGTAAAATTTCAAATAATTTTTTACCCAAAACTACTCGCCTCAAAGGCATGCAATGTCCAAAGGGTTATTGGTCATCTAAGTGGGATTAATTTATGTCAATAATAAAGATTGGATATGTACCGTGGTTTGAAAAATCCCCTTTTACCAATCAAGGATCCCTTAACTATTACGGCTGGAGCGAGGTAGTACAATTTGATTTAGAAAAAGTTGACACGTGGAAGGATTCAACTAAAGGATTTATGAAGTGTCCTGCATTTGTGAAATATGTTGATCAAACCTGGGTTATTAAATCCAGTATAGATATAGATATACGGTGGGACAGTACTAACAAAGTTTTACACAGCAATCTTCCTGAACTAGCACACAATGCCATGCTAAGAACACATTGGGGAGATTTCAACATCGAAACAGAACGACCAATAGTTGCTGTCAACAGCTCTTATTTGTTTGTAGCCGATGATGATGTGTGGATAGACTTCTTACCTCCATTTAATGATATTGATCCTAAATGGAGATTAATGCCAGGAAGTTTTAACATTAAAAACTGGCAAAGACCTGTGGTTCCTACATTTGAAATGTTAGCCGACGAAGTTACCTTAAAGCGAGGCCAGCCTCTTGCTTACATTAAATTTAGAAGTAGAAATCCACAAGATATGTTTAAACTTATTAAACAAGAAAGAACTGCGGAGTTAGAACATTTAGCAAATTCTTGTGTGACGATCAAAGCATACCAACCAAATTTAAGTTGGCATGTTGTTAGCGGAAATGTTCCTAACAATCAAAGAAAAGGTAAAAAGTTGGTAAAGACAGAACCTTGGATTTGTAGATTTTTTAGATTTATTTTAAGAAAATGATAAAATCACTGACTATACTTGGAGGCGGAACTGCTGGTCTTATTACTGCTTTAATTTTAAAAAAGTGGTATCCGGCAATGGAGATCACTGTTATCGAAAGCTCTAATATAGGAATAGTTGGAGTTGGGGAAGGCAGTACTGAACACTGGTCAACTTTTATGAAGGCAGTTGACATAAAACTTCAAGATTTAATTACAGAAGCTGGCGCAACATTTAAAACAGGTATTAAATTTGAGAATTGGAACGGGGACGGCAAATTTTATATGCACTCTCTACACGCAAATTTTACTGAGCCAGTGCCGTCGGGTGTTCCTGGCATCATGATTCAAATGATGATTGATGGCGCAGAACATTTAACTCCATCTAGTGTGTTAAACTCAACTCATTATTTTCCGCTGTCAACTACAGTATATCAGTATCATTTTGACACATTTAAACTTAATAACTTTTTTCATAAGATATGTACGGAAAGAGGTATTAATTTTGTAAACGACGACATTGTTGATGTTACGTTAGATCAAGACGGATATGTTAAAGAATTGGTTTCAACAACTAACAAATATTCAGCAGACTTTTTTGTTGACTCTAGCGGTTTTAAAAAGATTATCTCTTCTAAGTTAGGATTAAAATGGAAAGATTGTAAAGATTATCTTCCTATGAATAGAGCGTTTGCTTTTCCAACTGAGCGCACGGAAGAGATTCCGTCTCATACTTTAAGCAGAGCACTATCAAGCGGCTGGATGTGGAGAATTCCAACGCAAGATCGTTATGGAAACGGCTATGTGTTTTCAGATAATTTTATTAATGACGATCAAGCACTGGACGAAATACAAAAATATTACCCCTCTGAGATTCATGTAGGTAAAAGTTTTAAATTTTCTGCAGGTTATTTAGAAAACCCGTGGACTAAAAATTGTGTTAGTATAGGGCTTTCTGCATCCTTTGTTGAGCCGTTAGAAGCAAGTAGCATTGGCACATCTATTCAACAGGCATTTGGCTTTGGTGCTGCTATACTTAATTGGTCAAAAGGGAAGGACAAAACCTCAGAAACTTATAATTTACATTTTAGAAAAGTATCTGAAAACATAATTGATTTTGTTCAGTTACACTATTTTACAAAAAGAAATGATTCTCCTTTCTGGCAAGCCTGCAAAAATGAAATTACTTTAACTGATTTTAACAAAGAAACTTTAGAATACTTTAAACACACAATTCCGTTAAAGTCTCAATTCTCGCAACCTTTTATATTATTTTCAGAAGCCAACTGGATACAAGTTATGTATGGTTTAGGGTTGTTTGATATAGATTCTATTTCTAAAATTTGGATGAACCAAGACGAGGGCCTTATCTTAGAAGCTCGTAATAAGGTATTAGACGTAGCAAAGTATCAAACAAGAGATCAATTTTTTCATCATAGAGAAGCATTAAATTTTATAATGTCAAAAAATTTTAATGAATAAAAAAATTATTATACTTGGTGGTGGTTCGGCAGGTTGGATAACTGCATTATTTCTTAAGGAAATGTTTCCTAATAACGAAATAACAGTTGTTGAAGATCCGTCAACTCCTCCAATTGTTGCAGGCGAAAGCGGTTCTGCTCAGTTTAATAAATTGTTAAATTTTCTTGGAATTAATTTTGATGACTGGGTAGTTAGAGTAAATGCTATGCCTAAGTTAGGTGGTAAATTAACCAATTGGAACGGAGTTGGTACTTCTTTTATTCACGGTCTGATACCTTCTTGGTATAGCACTAGATATAACGCCGAGTTTCCTTCTTTTGGTTTAACATCTATTGATTTTATGTCAAGTGCAGTGGCACTTGATATACCGGTAGAAAACATATTCTATGCTGCAAGTTTACAGCATAACAATAAACTACCAATAACACCGTTTTCACAAGATCCAAGACAAAAATTTAATGTATTATCTATGCCAATGTGGCACTTTGATAGCAGAGCAAATGCTGCTTTTATGAAAGAAAAGGGTCTTGAGAAAGGTATTAAACTAATCGAAGGCAAGTATCAGAGAAGCATACGAAACACTAACGAAAATATCGATGCAATCGTACTGGAAGATCAAAGACAATTAAATGCTGATTGGTTTTTTGATTGTTCAGGATTTGCAAGGCTTCTTTTGAAGAAAGAAATGAAAGTAGAAGAAGTTGACCTTAGTAATTATTTCCCGGCTAGTTCAGTTATAGCATGGTGGGATGATGAGCCAGAAATTAAAAATTACACCGGATTAAATGCCATGAAGTACGGCTGGTGTTGGAATATTAATTTGCAGCATAGAGCAGGCAATGGTTACATCTACGATGATTCACACATCTCTAAAGATCAAGCATTTGAAGAAATTGAAAAAACGTACGGTAAAAAAATAAAACCTGTAGCAAATCTTAAGTTTACTCCGTCGTTACTAAAAGAAGGATGGCGAAATAATGTAGTAGCCATAGGGTTAAGTACAGGATTTTTGGAGCCTTTAGAATCAAATGGCCTTAGTAGTATTGCAGAACAATTGAAAGCTGTTGAATATTTTTGGAATCCGTCTAGTGAAGGCGGGTGGGCTAGAGATTGCTATAACAAATACAACTGGGAAGTTATGACTGATATATGTGATTTTCTGTGCCTACATTATAGAGGGCACAGAAACGATACAGAATTCTGGAGAGACCACAACACAAACCCAGCACGTATGTCGGATAATCTTCGAGCAAGACTTGATGGTGCTCAGCAAGGTGTATTAGGAATAGACGACACCAAAGGGTATGCTATAGAAAACTATATTATTGTCCTCCAAGGGTTAGATCTCATTAATAAAGAAAAATTAAAAAATAATTTATTGTCAAAACGAGCTAGTATTTTTGATGACTTTAATAGGCATTACACTGTCTTATCAAAAGAGATTGCTCAAATTAATGAAATATGTTATACTACAGAACAATGGAAAGAGTTAATGTATGGAAAAAGTTGATAGTATACTAGTGCTCGGTGGCGGCACAAGCGGATTAATTACCGCAATAATGATGAAAACCCAATTTCCTGAAAAAGAAATTAAGGTCATCGAGAGCTCTTCAATTGGCATTATTGGTGTTGGGGAAGGTGCAACAGAACATTGGCGTAGTTTTTGTGACTTTGTTGGCATTCCTTTGGAAGAGACACTAGCAGAATGTGGAGCAACATTAAAAGCAGGAATTAAATTTAGCAATTGGGGTGTTCCAGATTATTATCACGCAACTTGTGAGCCTTACTCTCAAGCAGCAGGAGACTACCTTGCCGTTTATGCTACTATGATAAGTCAAGGTGCAAGTCCTATTGATATAATATTTGACCGAAGGTGTGTTAATAATGAAATACCCACTGGATGGTTAGAAGGTACTGCTTCTTGTCCGGTTAACCAATTTCATTTTAATACATTTAGTACCAATGATTATCTGCATAAAATTTGTCGAAACAGAAACATTCCAATAATCGATGATAAAATTCACGATGTGGAGTTAGATGAAAACGGTTACATAAAGACATTGCATGGAAACGATTCTTATTCAGCAGATTTTTTTATAGATTGTTCAGGGTTTGCAAAGTTATTGATTAGTAAATTAGGCGCAAAGTGGATCAGTTATAAAGATAATCTTTGGCTAAACAGCGCAATAGCATTTCCCACAGAAGATACAGAAGAATATCCTGTATGTACACAAGCCACAGCATTAGATTATGGGTGGATGTGGAACACGCCTGTTAGAGGTCGCTGGGGAAATGGTTATGTTTTCTGTGACAAATACATCAATTTTGAGCAAGCACAAGAAGAAGTAGAAAAAGTGCTGGGAAGAAAAGTTAATATTGCTAAAAAAATTAAATTTGAAGCAGGCAAATTAGACAGAGCATGGATTAAAAATTGCGCCAGTATTGGACTTTGTTCTAGTTTTGTTGAACCTTTAGAAAGTTCGGCAATTAGTCAAACTATTTTACAAGGGTTTTTAATCACCAACTTGTTGCAATCTTGGATTAATAGTAATGACGAAATAGCATCAATTTATAACGATAAAGTTGATCACTTATGCGAGAACATACTAGATTTCATTGCAGTACATTATATAAGTCCTAGAGAAGATACACCATTTTGGAAGGATCTAAAAGATAACCGCGACAGTTGGATGCCTGAGACATTGAAAAGAAACTTAGCCAAGTGGGAAAAGAGGTTGCCCATGGTTGTAGATTTTAACAAACAATATAGTTTATTTGTTGCATCTAATTGGATTGTTACCCTTCATGGTATGCAATTAATAAAGCAAGAAAATGTCCAGCGAGAAGTTTCGATGTTATCTTCTTACGTTAAACTTCGATGCCAGGAAATTATCGATGAGAATAAAAGATTAGAAAGAGAATTAACACACGTATCTCATAAAAGAATTTTGGAAATGTTCGATATAAAATATCAAGAACATATGAAAAAACTCAAGGAGTTACAAAGTGAATAACGTCCATTTATTTCCTATACTAGTTCAAAAATATAAAATAGAACCAAATAAAGAAGAGTACGAGATGTTTGATACTCTTTTATCAACAGTTTTTAATAACTCAATGGAAAATATTTGGGCACTTGAGACTGGTAAATCTACTGGTCAGCACGATTTATTTTTACACACCAGACCCGAAGCACAGTGGTTAATGCAACAAACATTTAAATGCGTATTGCATTACTGGAATGCATTACAGTACAGAACCGGTGCAAAATTAGAATGTACAAGTGCATGGGCAAATTCTCACAAGTTTGGACAAATAACAGGCGAGCATAGTCATTGCGGTGGCGCAGTTAGAGCACATATTTCAGCTGCATACTATTTTAAAAAACCTGCTCTATCCGGAAATATTGAGTTTGTAGATCCGTTAGAATACATACATAAAATGACACCTATACACGAATACAGTGAATATACGCCTGTTGGTATTTCTCATATGTATAAAGAAGTAGAAGCAGAACAGTTTGACCTAGTATTATTTCCAAGTTGGTTAAAGCATCGTACCCAAGTAAGTCAATCTAACGACGAGCGTGTTTGTGTTAGCATGAATTTTGTAGGACTATATTAAATGAATACTGATAAAATTATTATTGTAGGAGGCGGAAGTGCTGGGTGGATGACAGCAGCTACCCTTATTAAAAACTTTCCTAATAAGGACATTTCTGTTATTGAAAGTAAAGATGTACCCATCGTTGGAGTTGGCGAAAGTACGTTAGGCCAGATTAATGAATGGTTGTATACATTAGGTATCAACGAAGACGATTTTATGAAAGATTGTGATGCTAGTTTAAAACTTAGTATTAAATTTACAGACTGGGGTGGAAAAGGCACAGGTGCATTCCACTATCCATTTGGGGATCCGTGGATGGTAGGGTCTAATTTTGGATTAAACGATTGGTTTATTAAAAAAACAATGTATCCAGATATTCCTAACTCTGATTTTGTAGATTGTTTTTATCCTGCAATGCCGCTAATCTATCAAAATAAAGTGATAAAAAATGAAGACGGCCGATTACCTGGATTCAGATACTTGAGTGATGTTGCTTATCATTTTGATGCTACAAAATTTGGCGCATGGTTAAGAGATAAGTTTTGTATTCCAAGAGGTGTAAAACACATAGTTGGTACTATAAATGAAGACATTGCTACAGACGCAAACGGAGTTTCCTATTTAGAATTATCTACAGGCGAGAAGATTATTGCGGATTTATATATAGACTGTACAGGTTGGAAGAGCTTGCTGATGAAATCATTAGATGTTCCTTTTGAAAGTTATGAAGATATATTGCCTAACAACGGTGCATGGGCCACTCGTGTTCCGTTTACAGACAAAGTTAATGAACTAGAAGGTTATACAAACTGCACAGCTATTGGTCACGGTTGGGTCTGGAATATACCACTGTGGAGTCGTATTGGTACAGGATATGTGTTTAGTACTAAGTATATTTCTAAAGAAGATGCGTTAGAAGAGTTTAAACATTATTTGACTAACGAACGAGAAATTCGTATTCCGCAGGATGTAGTTGACAAACTTGAGTTTAAATTTATTCCAATGCGTGTTGGCATACACGATGAACTCTTCCATAAGAATGTTTGTGCATTAGGCCTCGCTGCTGGATTTATCGAACCGCTTGAATCAAACGGTCTTTTAAGTGTCCATGAGTTTTTGCATTATCTAGTTAAAACACTATCTAGAGATAAGATTGCATACCTTGATAAAACTGGATTCAATATTGCATGTAAGGCATATTTTAGAGCGTTTGCTGAATTTGTTAGTGTACACTATTTGTTAAATCAACGAGAAGATACACAATACTGGCAAGATGCTAAAGAACGTAGATTTAAAACTAAGCACGACCCCGGCGAATATATGAATTTTGGATTTGAAAATTTAATTTATCATAGAGATGTAATTTCAAATTTTGAAAATCGAGTAGGCGGCGCAATATGTATTGCGGTTGGTTTAAATTATTTTCCGATTCATGATGCAAATGTGCTACGTGCAGAATATAAGTTTGGAAGAAAACTTGATTACCTAAATGACACATTTGATGTGTGGGAAGCAAACAAAGAGCATTGGAAGCGAATTGCAGAGTCTGCACCTACTATCTACGAATACTTAAAGGAAAAATACGGCGAATAATATGTGGTTTAAGAAAAAAGAACAACCAACAATAGAATTTAGCTGTAGAGAATGGGCTATTAGAAAATATGCACCTATAATGCCGGCTGGACATTTTTTACCGCAAGAGTTTAAAAATTTAAATCCTGGTGAAGTTTGTCCGTTTGATCCGTTTCATAATGCATCGTTATTAACTGCTAGATTGTGTCCTGCATTAAATCAATATATGGGTTCTGGCTATATTATTCCTGCTTGGCAAGATATAGAAATTGTTTTTGAAGATAACGGCTCGTGGCGTATGAATTTTTCTAATCCTGACTACAGTAACGGTATGCATCCAGAAGAGCAGTTTCCTGGCATGATTGAAAGATTTGAGCATAGGGTAGCAGTAAAACTTCGCAGTCCGTGGAGTATAAAAACTAAACCTGGGTATAGTGTTATGTGGTTGCCTTTATTTTATCATAATTTAAACTATCAAGCATTGCCAGCTGTATTAGACTGCGATACATTGCCCAACGAGATGCCTATTAATTTAATGTTTTTAGAAAAGAAAACAACACTTATTAAAATGGGTGACCCGCTGGTTCAAATTATTCCTTTTAAGCGAGAAGACATTAACGCTGTAAGCAGAGAGTATAACGATTTAGATTTAAAACGTTGGAAATCGCTGCACGGATTACGATTGTTGACTCGTTTTAGCTGGAGGCCTTTTATAAAAAATAAAATTAAGTACGGGTTAGATAAGCGAGATACGGAATTAGAATGATTGATGACATTGTAGTTATTGAAGAAGTAATACCTAAATCCTATCAAGATGCTATTGAGCACAACTTATTGGGAGAAATGATGTCATCGTGGTTGTTGTTAAATGACATCAGTTATGGCAGTGAAAATCTTTTAGAAAAATTTAATCCAGGATTAGTGCATCCAATCAAAGTAGACGGACAAATTAAAAGCCCGTTGTTTAATTTTTTATTGCCGTTAGTATTTTTTAGTTTAGAAAAAATTAATTATCAGTATAAAGATACGTTTATGGCTCGAAGTTTTTTGCAATTTCCAAAATTAAAATCAGTTACAAATAACCCCCATACTGACTTAACAATACCGCATTTAGTTTGTTTATACTATGTCAACGACTCTGACGGAGACACTATAATTTATAATGAAACATTAGACGATGTACTGCCTAATGAGGTTAACAAAACACAGTTTACAATCAAACAACATATATCTCCAAAAAAAGGAAAAATTGTTATGTTTAACGGTAAGTATTATCACAGTAGTAGTAGTCCTACAAAAGACCGCAGATGTATTGTTAACTTTGACGTAATATAATATGTTAGATAAAAACGAAATTATTATAATTGACGATGTTTTTGGTAAACAAGTGCAAGACTTGCTTTACTCTTGGCTCACTGCCAGTGATAGCCCTTGGTTCTTTAGTAAGGATATTGCATTTTCTGACGATGTTATTGCTAGAGGAAATCATATTTCTAAATATGGATTTAGTAAAACATTTTTTAATTTAGCCAAAAACAGTCAAACACCGTTATTTAATACAATTTTTCCTTTGCTGTTAGAAGCATGTGAAAAAATTAATTTTACAATAGACCAAACTCTATTTTCTAGAAGTTTTCTAACTACTCCTATACCAGAATCTACCAGCAGATACGATCACATACATGTAGATTTAATTGAACCTCATTTGGTAAGTTTGTACTATGTGAATGACGCAGACGGCGATACTGTTTTGTTTGATCAATGTATAGACGATTATTTTGAAAGAGATGATATTAAAACTGCACTAGATAATGTTGATTTTTCCACACCAAGTCCCGGGCCTTTGGAAATTATTGACAGATTAGTTGATAAGTCTAAATTTACAATTTATAAAACTATCACTCCAAAGAAAGGACGGATGGTGTTTTTTAATGGGTATCGCTATCATACTTCAACTAGACCGTCTTCTGGGCATAGAATTGTAATCAACAATAATTTAAGAGGGCAGTTTAGAAACACATGAACGAAACTTTAAGTGCTAGAGTTGATACAGTTGGAAGTATTCCCATAGGGCATCTAATATGGGAAGACTTTCATCTGAATAAAGACAAAATTATTGATTTATGTTTGCAACAGGAAAAACCTAATGTAATTGAATCAAATGTAGCAACTAAAATTAAAAGTAACATATGGGAGTCTCCTTTTAATTTTTTAGATACCTCAACAGAACTACTTAACTTAAAATTATGGTTGCTTAAGGCAACTAAAGATTTTGTCAACTACGTTAATAAAACAGATTACAATCTTACTATAACTGAAAGTTGGGCACATGTCGCAAGGCCTGGAGGATTCCATGGACCCCATAGACATACTTTATCTACTTGGAGTGGAATATTTTATGTTTATGCAGATGATAAAGAACACGCAGAAAATTGGTTCTTTAATCATTTTCATTTGCCTATGATTCCGGGATACGAGTTTTATTCAGAGCAATATAAATCAGATTTTGTTCCCGGAAAACTCATAATTTTCCCAAGTACAATGTTACATTATGCATCACCGTACTTGGGAAAAGACAAAAGAATTGTTATTGCGTTTAATTCAATTGTTATTTGATTGACAATGTTAAAATTCCGCCGCTATCGTTTACTGTCATTACTTCAATTACAACAGTTGCATCAGATTCAACTTTAGACCCTGTGATACTGATAGTATCTCCAACTACATAATTAGATCCTGCCGTAGTTGCTGCAACTTGTAGACCTTGTTGAGATTTTCTAAATTTAAATACAGCACCAGTACCGTTACCGTTTGTTGTTCCTGTAACATTGTCATAAAAACTAACCAATGTACCGTCGCTATTTAAGTGTTGAACAGCTACAGTTGGGTCAACAGGTTTAGGAATTGTTGATTTTACTAATTCAAGTGATCTAAACCATGCACCGTCTGTTGATATTGCTCCGGTGTCTCTAATCTCTTTGAATAACATATCTAGTTGTTCGCCAACTCCAGGGTATGCTCTCATACGTTGCATAGAAAATGGTTCAACTGGGTTACCAAATTCGTCTTTAGTATGGGCATGTGGGTCTTCAAAGGTAAGATTTTCTGGATCGTATATGTAGTATGTTCCGCAATCGTCTGGGCAATCTACCCAATATAGCAGTTCGTTAACTTCAAAATCTTCTTCTGCAATTTGAACAACTCTGTTGTCTTTGCTATCAATAAGTGCTCTTTTCATTTTTAATTCCTAATTAAATATACTCGTAAACAACCACAACGCCGTCTTTTCCGGTGCGGCCGCCTTGACCGTTATGACTTGGACTAATAGCTATCCCACCGGATCCAGGCGCTGCAACTTGCGAAATTGTCCAGTCTGGTCTGTCGCCTGCCATAGATCCACCAAAATAACTTGCGCCGCCTTGACCTTGAGAGGCGTTTGAAGGACTGTATTGGTCGTTGTTACTATGACTAGACCCCATACCGCCATATGAATTTATGATGCCTCCAGACCCAAGACCTCCATGGCCTCCACTATGCTGTTCGTTTTGATTAGCACCGTATCCACCAGTAGCACTAACATAAGCACCAAAACTACTTGTTCCGCCTTGACTACTTACTCCAAAATAAACTCCACCACCCGAGCCGCCGCCTACTGTAACAGTAACAGTAGTGATACTAGTAGCATCAATAAGGTCTTCTCCAAAGCCACCAGCTCCTCCGCACTCAGAGTATGCTCTTGCACCACCTCCGGCACCAACACAAATAACGTGTAAAGTTTGAACATCAGGTCCTGATTTTGTATAGGTGTATGTTCCAGAACCGCTATATGTATAAACATTTTTTAATCGGCCGCGCAGTTTATCTGATTCATTAGTTACACCTGCTCCTTGCATTGGGTTTGTTGAACTAGTACTAGTATTTGTGGCAGTCAACTGAGACATACTTGTTCCGCCTAACGATACTGTTCCTAATGTTGCAGTATTTGGTGTTGTTGTTCCTAAGTCGCTAACTGCAACTGTTCCACCTGAAATACTAACAGAACTAGGCTCTTGATTAGCAATGCTACCAACAATTTTAACCGGTGTGCCTGATGCATTTCCCACCCACATTTTTTTATCAACAATATTAATTGCTATTTCACCTTGTGCTAATGAACTAGGCACAGCACCTGGTGTTGAACTTCTTTTAAATTTCCATGTTATAGGCATATTATTTGTACTCGTAAACTATACATATACCAGTAAGGCCGGTTCCGCCATTGTGATTTCCAGCTCCACCAAATGCGCCGCCGCCTGGTGCTCCAATATCGTTAAATGAGTTTCCGCCGTGTCGTCCAGGACTTCCTCCGCCAAAGAATGTGCCGCCGCCCTGGCCAGCTTCTCCGCCTTGTTGGTTATTGTGTCCAGGAGCGTGGCCACCGCCGCCGCCGCCGTGGAAATTAATATTTCCGCCTGAACCAACGCCGCCGTGGCCACCTGCATGGCTACGATTTTGGTTGGCGCCGTATCCGCCAGTTGCTGATAAAAACGATCCAAAGCTGGTTGTGTTTCCTTGCCCGCTAAAACCAAAATAATATCCTCCGCCAGAACCAGTACCTACAGTAACACTTACTGATGAGATATTTGTTGCTACTAATAGACGTTCAGCATAACCGCCGCCACCACCTGATTCGTGATATCCACGTCCGCCGCCACCGCCGCCAACACATATAACTTTTAACATCTTTACATCACTGCCAGATTTTGTGTAAGTTCCGTTACTAGTATATGAGTAGATGTTTTTCAATGTTGTTGCATAGTTGCCGTCAATAAATGCTTTAATTGCAGCCTGCGTAGGAAGAGTACTAGAATCGTTTGTTACACTAGTAGAAATACTAGTGATAGTATTTGAACTTCCACCACGAATCCAAACTTTTACATGACTAATATATCCTGCTTCGTCGGTTGCGGCTTGGTCAGCAACAATGTTATGTTTTGCAATAAATGTTGAACTGTTGTGACTGTACCAACCAGTATTTACAATAGCATATCCGTTGCGGCCAGCTGACCCGTTACTTACAACTGTGTTAGATCCGCCCCATGGAGCATAAGAATAATATCTATGACCTCTCCAGTTAAACGTTGTATTATTGTATACAGTAATAGTATCTGGCGCCGGATCTATGGACTTTCTCCAAGTACATTGAGTTATATCTGCATTACTACTATTAGATGTTTTTAAATGCCAAAGCCCTTCGTTATCTAACGAATCTACCATATGAAAGTATGCTTCGTACATGATTTCTGTATGAGTTGGTAACCCAGACAAGGTTAGTATATATTCAGATGCGCTACCCCTCCAACCGTGTGCAGTTCCAGATCCTAAATCTGCCCACTCTGTCATGTTGGTTGTGTCGGTATAGTTCCAATTAGTTGTATATGACGATGCACTTAGCCCTTCGTCATAATATAATCTTTCTCCGTTGGCCCAAGTTAACCCGGTAAACTTACTGTTTGTTGTTGTAATAGTTGGTACGGTTACTGTTCCTCCTGTTATTGACACAGCAGAACTTTGTTGATTAGCAAGAGCTCCAACTACTTTTACAGAAGAACCAGAAGAATTACCAACAAATACTTGCCCGTTGGAAGTATTGTGTGTAATTTCTCCTTCAAGTTGACTTGACGGTGTTGCTGTTCCTGTTTTAACTTTAATTACTGGCATATTATTTGTACTCGTAAACTACGCAAATTCCGTACATTCCATCGTATCCGGATTGAAAATAACTGTTGTGGCCGCCGCCACCTGCTCCAAACGCTTGAATGTTTTGTGCATAACGTGATGAATAGTGATGGCCATTGTTACCGCCACCAAAAAAACTAAATCCGCCGTGACCTGATCCATTGTGATATGCTTGGCTGTGGTCATTTTTATGTCCCGAGCCGCCGCCACCGTGAATGTTTATATTACCATTACTACCAACACCGCCATGACCGCCGCTGTGCTGATGATTTTGATTTGCTCCGTAACCTCCGGATGCACTTAGATATGATCCAAAACTAGTTGTTCCGCCTTGTCCGCTAAAACCAAAGTAGACGCCACCGCCAGATCCAGTACCAACTGTAACACTTACTGTTGTAATACTGGTAGCATCAATAACTTCTTCTGCCATACCACCGGCTCCGCCAGCTTCGGCATAACCTCTGCCGCCGCCACCTGCTCCTATACAAACTACACGAATTTGTTTTACATCGTCACCAGATTTTGTATAAGTTCCGTTACTGGTAAAAGTATAGATGTTTTTTAACGCACCTTTCTTACTATTAATATAACCAACTACAGCGTTTTGGCTTGGAAGCCTTGAGTTGCTGTTAGTAGCTAAAGTTGTATCATTATCAACAGCGGTTACGGTATTGCTACCAAAAGTTAAGTTTGTAGTTGATACAGTTCCGCTTGAATTGTTTAATGGAACATTATTAATAGAGCCGCCTGTAATGCTTACACTATCGGCATCTTGACGCCCAAGAGAATCTACAATTTTAGTTACGCCGCCCTGTCCAACATAAACTTTTGAATCAGCAATGTTTACTGCCAGTTCTCCGTTAGTTAGAGATCCGGGTTGTGTTCCAGAATTTGTACTATTTTTAATCTTAATTACGGGCATTTGCTCTCCAATTTCTCTTTATTTATTAGAACGTTCCGCCGTCGATTGTTCCGTTTCCTGTAATTGAGGTATTAACAGTTAATGTATTAAAAGTTCCGTTTGCAGCAGTGCTTCCACCGATAGTGATGTTATTCAAACTACCAGTTGTCGATGGATTTATAGTAAGAGTTCCGGTTCCGGTTGGACTAATTGTTACGTTTGCATTTGC
>Ga0192647_101309_pt1 | contig 16439 bp, 19 predicted proteins | sample LauGreFa1BDMLBSN_2_FD_133046 | JGI IMG/M metagenome (GOLD analysis project Ga0192647, IMG submission 133046) | Freshwater lake microbial communities from Lake Michigan, USA - Fa13.BD.MLB.SN - reassembly | ecosystem: Environmental > Aquatic > Freshwater > Lake | place: Lake Michigan, USA...
TATTCAGACGAGCAAGCAATTGCCCCGTCTTGCGAGTATCTTCGCAGGCAATTGCAGAACAGAGTGATAGCACTTTTAGTGCACGCAAACTGATATCGCCCATATTCCCAATGGGTGTGGCCACTACATATAATGCGCTAGCCGGAAAACTTTGTTGTTCGAGTTCTCCGGCCAGTGCGGTGATTCTTGCAATCAAAGCAGCGTTGGCCAATGAGTCCATGGAGGATAAGGTCTGAAAAATGAATGAAATCTTGAAGGCAGGCCGGGCCCGATCGGGTCTATTGTACAAAAGTGTTTGTCATGAAGCTGTTTGCAATGCCTGTTGCGCCTGATTCGCGACTGCCTACTTCAGTGTCACTTGGCCGTGATGCCGAAGCCCGAGCGCTGAATTTTCTTTTACAGCATGGATTAACGTTGATTGAAAAAAATTTCCGCTGTCGTACAGGTGAGATTGATCTGATCATGCGAGATGCGCATATCCTGGTCTTTATCGAAGTACGCTCACGCAAAGATCGACGCTTCGGTGGCGCTGCTGCCAGCGTTGGTCTCTTAAAACAGCAACGCTTGTGGCGCAGCGCAGCCTTCTACCTGCTCAGATTTCGAAAGCCACCTGCCTGCCGCTTCGACCTCGTCGCTATCGACGGCGATGATTTGCGCTGGATGAAAAACATACGCCTGTCGGGTTCCTGAGCGACCGAGCGGCACTCCCGAAAGCGATACAAGCATGGGATCAATAAACCCGAAAATTTTTGGGCCACGGTCAATAGCGCCAAACCCTTGATTTTGCTGGCCCCTGCGTCGCACAACTACGCTGGATCTTCATAAAATCTGGGTTTATCGAGCTTATCTCCATTCAGGCTTGCGGCCCCACTTACTCTTATAATCTGTGTCACAATGAATAAGCAACGCATTATTGGGCATTTCAACGAAAGTGCTGAACTGAAAATCCAGTCAGCTACCGAGCTTGCGCACCCCATTGCGGAAGCCGTCGAGCTGATGTTTTCTGCTCTTTCGAACGGCAATCGCATTCTGGCTTGTGGCAATGGCGGTTCTGCAGCGCATGCGCAGCATTTTGCTGCCGGCTTGGTAGGTCGTTTCGAGCGTGAGCGCCTGCCGCTGCCAGCGCTGGCGCTCTCAACGGACCCTGCCATATTGACTGCGATTGGTAATGACTACAGTTTTGCCGAGATTTTTTCCAAACAGGTGCAGGCTTATGGACAGGCCGGTGATGTACTTTTGGCGATCTCGACTTCAGGCAATTCAGCGAATGTCCTTGCCGCTATCGAGACCGCACAGGAACGAGAAATGCGTATCGTGGCCCTCACCGGCAAAGGTGGTGGCGCAATTTCCGAGTTGCTGAGTGATGCGGATGTGCGTGTATGCGTGCCGGATGATCGCATGGCCCGGATTCAGGAAATTCATTTATTAATTATTCATTGTCTTTGCGATGGCATTGATGTCGCACTTTTTGGAGGAGATGCGGAATGAGATCAGTTTTTCAAGCGCGCGTGTACCGCGGTTTATTCACCCTGGGCCTTGGCGCCACAGTGCTGCTCAGCTTGCAGGCTTGTGTACCGCTGATGGTGGGTGGAACGGTCGCGGGAGCCATCGTGGCAACAGACAGGCGCACGCTGGGTGCGCAAACTGACGACACCGCCATTGAGCTCAAGGCCACGGGACGTGCCAGCAAGATCACCAGTGATAAAGGCCGGGTCGCCGTTACCAGCTTTAACCGCATGGTGCTGCTGACAGGTGAGGTAGCTGACGAAAAAATGAAGGCTGAAGTACAAAAACAGGTTGAAACGATTTCTGGCGTTAAAAAACCGATAGAGAATGATCTGGTTATTGCGCCTGTATCCAGCGTGGGTGTGCGTTCCAATGATGCTCTCATCACTGGCAGAGTCAAGGCGGCGATCATCGACACGGCTGACTTGTACGTCAGTGCTTTCAAAGTACACACTGACCGCAGCGTTGTCTATCTGATGGGCCGGGTAACCGAGCGCGAAGCTAAGCTGGCTGGAGAAGTAGCTCGTAATGCCGGCGGCAAAATCAGTAAAGTCGTCTTGCTGTTTGAATACATTGATGAGGATGAGGCAAAGAAATTCATTCCAAAACAGGCAGATGGCAATGAAAAGCCGGCTGCAGCAGACTCCAAGGCTGTGCCGACCCCCGCGGCGAACCCAGAGCCAAAAGCACAACCCAAAGCTGAGGCCAATGTACCGACAGCCAAGGAGGCTCCGGAGAAATAAAGTCTTGTGTGATCATGAATTTGCATCATGCAGGGGGTGTGGCGCAAGGCGCCCACCCCTTTTTCATTCGGGCAGCTTACGGCACTGCCCTATAATGGAGGCTGATTGATTTTTTACTTTGGAAAGCCTCATGTCTCGTCATTTTCCGCGCCGCGCCGGTGGCCTCACCATCATTCAGACCATGGCCATCCTGGCTGTATTGGGCATCGTCTTGTTCTTCGCGCTGTCACTACTTAAAAAAGAGATGGCCCCTGCAGCAACCTTCAAGACTTTGCAGGGCGAGCAGATCACGACTGCGTCGTTGCGCGGCAAAGTAGTTATGGTGAATTTCTGGGCCACCAGCTGCAGCACCTGTGTTCAAGAAATGCCGGAGATGGTGGAGACGTACAAGAAATACCACGATCGTGGTTTTGAATTTGTCGCAGTGGCCATGAGCTATGACCCGCCTAACTACGTCATTAACTACAGCGAGACGCGTCAGCTGCCATTCAAGGTTGCCTTGGATACCGATGGCGAGGTTGCGCGTTCGTTTGGCGACGTGAAACTCACGCCGACCACTTTCCTCATCAACAAAAATGGTGAAATTCTCAAGCGCTATGTCGGCATTCCGGAATTTCCGGCAATGCACCAGTTGATCGAGAAAGCGCTCGCGGTCTGACGCGCCAGCGTTTTTGGGGGAGACAGGGGTCGCCTTACTTCAGCCCGGCTTGGTGGGCCTGTTGATCGGCATGATAAGAGCTACGCACCATTGCACCCACAGCCGCATGCATGAATCCCATATCTGCCGCCGCGGCTTCGAACATGCGGAAGGTGTCTGGGTGCACATAGCGCCTTACCGGTAAGTGGTCGCCACTGGGTGTCAAGTACTGACCGATGGTGAGCATATCCACATTGTGTGCGCGTAGATCGCGCATTACTGCCAGAATTTCTTCATCGGTTTCGCCCAATCCGACCATCAGACCTGATTTCGTGGGTACATCCGGATGCAAGGCTTTGAAGCGTTTGAGCAAATCCAGCGAGTACGCGTAATCGGAGCCCGGACGCGCTTCTTTGTAAAGACGTGGCACAGTTTCGAGATTGTGGTTCATCACATCCGGCGGTGCGGCCTTGAGAATCTCCAGTGCCCTGTCCATGCGACCACGAAAATCCGGCGTCAGAATTTCAATGCGTGTGTCTGGTGAGAGTTCACGCACGCGCTGTATGCACGAAACAAAGTGAGCAGCCCCACCATCACGCAGATCATCACGATCCACCGATGTGATCACCACGTATGACAAGCGAAGTGCTGCGATTGTTTTTGCGAGGTTCTCGGGTTCGTTGACATCCAGTGGATCGGGTCGTCCATGGCCGACATCGCAAAACGGGCAGCGTCGCGTGCACTTGTCGCCCATGATCATGAAGGTGGCGGTGCCCTTGCCAAAGCACTCGCCGATATTGGGACATGAGGCTTCTTCGCATACAGTCACCAGATTATTCGCACGCAGGATATCCTTGATCTCGTAGAACCGGGTGGTGGGTGAGGCGGCCTTGACGCGTATCCAGTCTGGTTTGGGCAGCTTTTCTGCCGGTACGATCTTGATCGGAATGCGCGCCGTCTTTCCTGCGCCTTTTTGTTTTTCGGCGGGATTGTAAGCGGGTGCGTTAGCGTTCTCGGAATCCATGTCAGGCGCGAAGTTGTTTTGCCAGTTGCAGAGCGAGTGTTTGTTGCGCGTCCTTCAGTGCCAGGTCAACACCGAGCGTGCGCATATCGATAGTTTGCAGTCCCGGATAGCCGCAGGGATTGATCCATGAAAATGCTTGTAAATCCATCGCGACATTTAATGATACGCCGTGGTAAGTGCAGCCACTGGCGCGAATTTTCAAACCAAGCGCAGCAATTTTTGCGCCGGCATACGAGCCCTCGGCCACGTAAATTCCCGGCGCACCAGCCTTGCGAATACCCGCCAGATTATACGCCGCCAGGGTCTCGATGACGGCTTGCTCGATGCGGCTAACGAACTCTCTGGGCAGGCAGGCTTGCCCTTCGCGGCGCAGATCGCAAAGAATATAAACCACCGCCTGACCTGGGCCGTGATATGTGACCTCACCACCACGATCCGTCTGAACAATCGGAATATCATGGGCATCGATAATATGAGCAATGTCGGCACCCAGACCCAGGGTGAATACCGGTGGATGTTCGACCAGCCATAATTGATCAGTTGTCGCTGCATCGCGCGCATCGGTGAAGGCCCGCATCGCGTCGAAGGTTTGCACGTAGTTTTCAACACCACGCTGCAGGATTTGCAGATTGCGCATGTCAGAGTACAACTTTGACCATGGGGTGCGACGACAGTGCGCGATAGAGATTGTCCAGTTGCACGCGGCTGGTCGCGCGCACGGTGACCGTCAGCGATAAATAAGTACCTTTTGATGAGGGGCGCATTTCCATTTTGCTGGCATCAAATTCGGGATCATGGAGACGTACCACATCAACCATCGTTTGCGCGAAAGTGTCTTGTGTGACGCCCATGATCTTTATGGGAAAGTCACACGGATAGGTGATCAGGCTGTCGTCAGAGCGGTTCATTTTCAGACAATGATCCTCTAGCGCGGCAACATCAGCCGCAAGGAATCAAATACGCGGCCAAAAATAGTGGCTTCGTTGACCTGATCAAGCGCCTGCAAAGGCAGTTCGCTAATGACTTTGCCGTCAACCAGCACTTTCAGTGTGCCCACCTGACGATATTGAGAAATGGGCGCGATCAGCGGATCAGTCCTTTGTACGACTGACTTGAGATTGGCGGTTGATCCCCGAGGCAGGCTGACATAGATATCGCGATTGAAACCCAGTCTAACTTCGTCTTTCGAACCCTTCCATACGACAGGTGTCAGCACGGCCTGATTTTTCGTGTAAATTTTGAAGGACTGAAAATTCATGAAGCCCCAGTTCAGCAACTTCTGACTTTCCTGTGCACGCATGTTGTCGGAATCTGCGCCCAGTACGACGGAAATCAGTCGTCTCTGACCGCTGCCATTAGGCCTCACGGCAGAGGCAATCAAACAATAGCCTGCCCCCTGCGTATGACCAGTTTTCATGCCATCGACTGTTTCATCCAGCCACAGCAGGCGGTTGCGATTGGACTGACTGATTTTGTTGTAAGTGAAGCTCTTTACCGAGTAAATCTTGTAGAACTCGGGAAAATCGGTAATCAGTCGCCAAGCCAGCATTGAGAGGTCGCGTGCTGTCGAATAGTTGTTTGGGTCAGGCAAGCCATGGGGATTTGCGAAGCGCGTGTTTTTCAGACCCATTTGAGCTGCCTGCCGGTTCATTAGCACGATAAACGCAGCCTGATCACCTGCTACAGCTTCGGCTAATGTCACAGCAGCGTCATTCCCCGATTGCACGATCAACCCATGCAGCAGATCCGTTACACGCACCGCCGTATCGGGTTCGATGAACATCTTCGAGCTGCCGCTATCAACCTTCCATGCATTTGTAGAGACGTTGATTGTCTGATTCAGGTCGAGTCGCTTATCCCGGATCGCGGAAAAAGTCAGATAGGCGGTCATGATCTTGGTCAGTGATGCTGGTTCGATGCGCACATCTGCCTCATGAGCGGCCAGCACTTGTTGGCTGCTTGCATCCAGCAGCAACCAGGCGCGTGCATTAACTGTGGGTGGCGTAATCGTTTGTGCATTTGCGCTGGTCAATAGCAAAAAAAACAGTAATGCAGACAGCAGATCTTTCATAAACTGAACACAATCATCCGTTAAAAGACAGGTGGGGATTATAGAGGGTGTGATAAGGATTAGGGAGACGCTGAATAAACTCACTCACTATGACGAGCCAGCGCGACTGTGCGAAGCGGGGACAAGTAAAATCAAGTGATTGGTGCGATTGAGCCTGCCCCAAAATTTTCTGGATTTATTTAAGCAGCACTTCCTGGGCGCTCCCAGCCATCGATGACCAGTTTTTTTATGTGATGCAGTTTGCGATGAAAAAAATGATCCGCATCAGGAATCACGATCACCGGCAAATCCTGCGGACGTGCCCAGTCCAGCACATCACTCAGCGGTATGGTGTCGTCTTTCTCACCGTGGATCAGCAAGGTATTGGCTGGCACCTCAGGTAACGTCCATTTGCCAGCGGCGGTGCCGACCAGGACCAGGCGTTCCGCGGGTGCATCTTGCGCGATGAGCTGCTGCTGAAGCCGCGACAGCACGAAGGTCCCGAATGAGAATCCGGCCATCGCCACCGGCAAGTTAGGATACTGCGCACGCATATGGGCATGGAGCAGTGCCATATCCTTTGTTTCGCCAATGCCCTCATCGTACACACCGCCCGAGGATCCGACGCCACGAAAATTCATGCGCACGCTGACATACCCGAGCGCAATGAAAGCGCGCGCGAGCGTTTGCACCACTTTGTTATCCATCGTGCCACCAAAGAGCGGGTGGGGATGTGCAATCAGTGCGATGCCGCGTGGCGGGACTTCGGGGGGTAAATCCAGATTGCACTCAAGCAGTCCTGCTTCACCGGCAATTGAAAAAGCCTGTGTCTGAGAATTCATGGTGCTTCAGATTTTGAGTCGGTCAACCACTTTGCCGCCGAGCAGATGTTGGTCGATGATCTCGTCGATATCTTCCTTGTCAATGTAGGTATACCAGGTGGCCTGCGGGTAGATCACCATGACCGGACCCTCTTCACAGCGATCAAGGCACCCTGCTTTGTTGATTCTTACTTTGCCTTGGCCGTTCAGGTTGAGCTGTTTCATGCGCTTCTTCGCATGTTCCTGTGCCTCTTTTGCGCCGCGATCGGCGCAACAAGCGCGACCATCATCGCGGGCATTGATACAGAAAAAAACGTGATGCTGATAGTAGGGGGTATCGCTCATGGAGATCGGAAGGCCAGAGATTGGAGCCTCGCATCATACACTGGGTACCTGGCTTGAATTTCAGCCGGATTTGGCCGTGTTGTGATGGGCAGGGTGCGTCAGAAACCAAAGCGCAAAAGCGGGCCAGCACAGCGACAAAAACTGGGCGGCACCATTGAAATTAAGGAATTTGCCCTGAGTCCAGTCTTGCAAGGTTGACAGGAAATAGGGATTGGACGGTGCCAGATTGATGAGTACCAGCGCAACCAGCAGCGACAGCATAGCGGCCCGTCGCTGGGCGGCCGGCGGCGCAAAAGACAGGCCCGCCAGCATGACCATGCCAACCATCAGCCCACTGACTGCGGCAGGGGTAAGCCAGCTAAATGCGTCATCCGGCGCAAACAGCACTGCGTGAGCCAGCGCCTTGGTTGCAATGGTCACGAACATCAGTATCAGTGCCAGCGCCACTTTCGGTGCGGCCCGGCGTGTCTGGCACAGCAGCATCAATACGGCACCCGTCATGCCAAAGGCCGTAATGAGCACTTCCAGCAAACGATACTGGTCAACGTTGGCATGCATTTCCTGCCACAGCAGTTGGCTCAGATCCACCGGTATGCCAAACCATGAAGACAACCAGCCCGACAGTGCGGGCAATATTTGCCCGTGCCCGAACAGATAAGGTTGCGGATAAATTTGGGCCACCGGCCACAGGGCAGCCACGATCAGACCACGGCTTGCCTGCTCCGAAAACCATGCGCGCCTGAGCGAGCGTAGCCAACTTTTTTCCAGTACCGGTGAGTACAACAGCGTTCCGGACAGTGCTCCGACGATGACCCCGAGGGAATTGGTCATCAAATCCAAGTTGCTGGGTACGCGTGAAGGCAGGTAGCTCTGCAGTGCCTCCAGCGCAACGGCCAGCAGAATACCCAAGGCGCTGGTGATCAGCACCGCCCAAACACCGCGCACTCGAGGATACAAGGCAAGTACGCTCAGACCACCCAAGGGCACATAGCCGATCACATTGACAACCAGATCGAACCAGGTCCAGTAGTGCGGCATTGGGTCGACCAGGTAGCTCCAGGGCAATAGGCCGTTATCACGCCACCCGGAAAAAGGAAATCCGCTCGAATAGATGATTAGCAGTGCATAAACAATCAGCGCAATCCGCACCGATGCTGAAGCTTTTCTGTAAGCGAACTGCGGAAGTGGCGTTTCGCTGTGACTGTGCACCTGTGGATCCGACATGGCTTGCAGTGTATTGGACTTTCGGGGAGCCGTCACCCGCAGCAGGGTTTGAGCCGATACAATGCGACCCATGAGTACTCCCTTGATTGCCGACCAACTTGCCGGTCTGTGCCGTACTGCGGCGCAGGCGATGCAGTTTGAGGTCGTCACCTCGACCGGTTCAACGAATGCCGACCTGCGTGAACGGCTGCCGGGACTCGCGCAACCCGTGCTCAGGGTAGCCGAACATCAAACTGCCGGCCGTGGTCGTGCGGGCCGCAGCTGGGTGGATGGGCATGGCGACAATCTGAGTTTTTCTCTCGCCTGGCGCTTTGGTGGTGAGCTGGCACAAGTCTCCGGGCTCTCGCTTGTCGTGGGTGTTTTGATTGGCGAAACCTTGCGGGCTTCGGGTTGGGAGGCGAGCCTCAAGTGGCCCAATGATGTCATGCTTAATGGTCGCAAGCTGGGGGGTATTTTGGTAGAGACCGTGAGCGCCCGACCGGGCACCTGGGCCATTATCGGCATCGGGATTAATGTCCATTCCAACGCAGAGCGTGATGCGGCAGCGGGGACGGAAACCGCTTCGCTGGCCCCCAGTGGCCTGAATCGTAATGCGCTGCTTGCGTCGCTGGCTGACGGGCTGGCCGAGGGTCTGCCCTTGTTCGATGCGCAGGGCCTCACACCCTTCGTGCCTCGCTGGCAAGCGCTGCATGCCTATGCGGGAGAGGCGGTCGATCTGATCGATCGCGGCAGATTGCTGCAGCGAGGTATTGCGCGCGGCATCGATGAAATGGGTTGTCTTTTGCTCGATACGCATGCCGGACGCATTGCCGTTCTGGCGGGTGAAGTGTCGCTGCGTAAGCAACTGGCACCCGGGGCATCCCATGCGCTTGCTGATTGATGCAGGCAATACCAGGGTCAAGTGGGCGCTGACGGCGTCCGATTATCCCCTACCCGTGTGGGAAGCCCAGGGTAGTGTCACGCACGAGGCGCTCGCAGGACTGGGGAGCGAATTGAAATCACAGGATATCGACGCCGTCTGGATATCCAATGTTGCGGGTGATGTGCTGGCAAATCGGTTGACACAGATTCTCGCAGGGCTTGGGTTGTCGAAAAATGCGTTGCACTGGTTCGTATCACTGCCTGCCTTTGGTGGTGTGCATAACGGCTACCGCGAACCGGCTCAGCTGGGTTGCGACCGATTTGCGGCGCTCATTGGTGCACGCCATCACCATCCCGACCGCGATCTGCTGGTGGTGAACGCAGGCACGGCGACAACCGTCGATGCCCTTACTGGCAGTGGCCATTTTACCGGCGGCATGATTCTTCCCGGCTTGGGTACGATGGCGCGTTCGCTGGCGCTCAATACTGCACAATTGCCCCCAGTGAGCGAAGTGCATCTCGAGCAAACGCTGGCAGACAACACGCGGCAGGCCATCATCAGCGGGTGCATCAGTGCACAGGTGGGGGCGATAGCGCGCGCGTTTGCACAGCATCCCGGGCCATCGCCCTTATGCCTGATCTCTGGTGGGGCGGCTTCATTCATTTCGCCTCATCTAACGCTGCCGCATGAGCTGGTACCCAATCTGGTATTGGCCGGACTGCAGGTCGCTGCATTGATGGAGACTCACGCATGATGCGTCTTTTTTTCGGGGTGTTGCTTATCGCAAATGCGGTGCTTGCTTATATGCTGATGCAAGAGGGACGAGCGCCCGTTGAAAAGCCTGCCAGTCCGCCCATCGCCGAGATTGCACCCGAGCGCTTGACATTGCTTTCAGCTCGGCCGCTAGTTCGGCGCTCAACCGAGGGTGAATGCATTGAGGTAGGTAACTTCACCACACAGACCGCCTTGAAATTCGAATCCGGGCTTGCGCAATTGTCCTTGCGCGAGCTTCCCAAAAAGCACATGGTCGAAGCACCGCCTTCCAGTATCGTGCTGCTCCCGCCCCAGCAAGGTGAGGCGGGCGCGAATCGTCGCGCTGCCCAGTTGCGGAATCTCGGTTTCAAAGACATCGCAATAATCCGCGATGCGGGCGAGCGACGCTGGGGTTTGTCTTTGGGCTTGTTCACGAGTTTGGACTTGGCTGAAGCCCGGCTGAAAGCACTCAAAAGTGCTGGCATCACCGATGCGCGCATAGATGAGCATCCGATCAATTCTTCACGCTTTGCCTACGAATTGCGTGGGCTGGATCGTGGGATGAAAGCCAGCGTGCAGGCACTGCAAAATAACTTCGAAGGTACCGCCATTCGGCCCTGTAATGCGCATGCTGATGCGAAGGGGATTGTGAAGAATTGAGCGCTGGTTGTCTCGCTGTCTGAATTAATCGCTGAGGTGGCGATCCAGCAAGCCCTGCAAACAGGCGGGGCAGAAACAGCGCGTCGTATCACCCGCTGTTTCAAGCAGTGCGGGCGGCAGTGGCGGCAAAGCCATGCACCAGCATCGGACGCTCGCGGGGCCATCTACCATGCCGCAGTTGAATGTCTGGCCACACTGTACGCATGCGCTCATCGATTTTTCTCCCTGTTGCGTCAGAGGCTATCGTTCCTGACCGAAAAAGACAATCAGATGCGCGCGAATATCGATGATTTTGGCTGTAAAATCTCGCCAGTTTTTTACCTGCGCTCGTCGTTTCGCCTGATTGCCGGCGTTCCGGCCTGACACCCTCATCGGAATCTTCTGCCCCATGCCCACCTCTTTGATTGCCCCTGAAATCAAGGCCGAAATTTTGGCCGAGGCTTTGCCGTATATCCGCAAGTTCCACGGCAAGACCATTGTCGTCAAGTATGGTGGCAATGCGATGACGGAGGAGCGTCTCAAGCACGGATTTGCACGCGATGTCATTTTGCTCAAGCTGGTAGGGATGAATCCGGTTGTCGTTCATGGTGGCGGACCGCAGATCGACAATGCGCTGAAAAAAATCGGAAAGCAGGGCAGCTTCGTGCAGGGCATGCGTATTACGGATGAAGAGACCATGGAGGTCGTCGAATGGGTGCTGGGCGGCGAAGTCCAGCAAGACATCGTCATGCTGATCAACCACTATGGCGGGCAGGCGGTCGGTCTCACCGGCAAGGACGGTGGCCTGATACGTGCGCGCAAGATGCAGATGCCGGACAAGGAGCATCCCGGCGAGTTTCTGGATATCGGTTTTGTTGGCGAGATCGAGGCCATTAATCCGGCGGTCGTCAAGGCGTTGCAGGACGATGCCTTCATCCCCATTATTTCTCCGATTGGTTTTGGGGCTGACGGTCAGGCTTACAACATCAACGCAGATCTGGTCGCCGGCAAGATCGCCGAGATCCTTCGCGCTGAAAAGCTGATCATGATGACGAATATTCCCGGTGTTATGGACAAGAATGGTGAGTTGCTCACCAATCTCTCCGCGCGGGAGATTGATGACATGTTTGAAGATGGCACCATTTCCGGCGGCATGCTGCCCAAAATTTCCTCGGCGCTGGATGCTGCCAAGTCTGGTGTGAACACTGTACACATCATCGACGGACGCATCGAGCATTCGCTGCTGCTCGAGGTGCTGACGGAACAAGCCTTCGGCACGATGATACGTTCGCACTGAGCGCAGCACGCATGCGTGCGCCGCGACGTCTGACCTGGTTGTTTGATCTGGATAACACGCTGCATGATGCGTCTCATGCGATTTTTCCGGCCATCAATGACAACATGAATGCTGCGATTGCGCGGGTACTCATGGCCGAACAGAGGCCCGCGCATCCCGAAGCCGTCGACGCGGTGCGCATGGCCTACTGGCAGCGCTACGGTGCCACGCTGCTTGGCATGATGCGTCACCATGCGGTGCGTGCCGACGAATTTCTACGCGATGCCCATCGGTTCGATGATTTGTCCACGATGATTCGGGCCGAGCGAGGTCTTGCGCGTCTGTTTCACCGTCTTCCCGGCACCAAGATCTTGCTGACGAACGCACCAACCGCTTATGCGCGCGATGTGGTTCGCCACATCGGCTTGCATCGTCACTTTGCCGAGCGTATCTCGATTGAATCCATGGTTGTGCACCGCAAATTGCGCCCCAAACCTTCCCGGCTCATGCTGCAAGAACTACTGGCACGGCGCGGTTTGCGTGCGCGTGACTGCGTGCTGGTCGAAGACACGCTCTCCAATCTCAAATCGGCAAAATCCCTCAGAGTGCGCACAGTGTGGTTTACTGGCTACCTTAAATCCGTTGCGCATCGCCCGGGGTATGTGGATGTCAAAGTAAAATCCCTGAGCCAACTGCCCAAAAGGCTGCAACGGCTGATGTAGAGTGCGGTATCACGCCGTTACCGATTGCCTGACTGATAACGACTATGGCCAATACCAAACCGGGTGAGCGCAAGCTGCAGATACTTCAGGCACTGGCTACCATGCTGGAGCAGCCTAGGGGCGACCGTATCACCACAGCTGCGCTGGCAGCCCAGCTCGACGTTTCCGAGGCAGCGCTGTACCGTCATTTCGCCAGCAAGGCCCAGATGTTCGAAGGCCTGATCGAATTCATCGAGACCTCGGTTTTCGGCTTGATCAACAAGATCAGTGACACCGAAGAGAATGGCATTCGCCAAGTGCGCAGTATTGCGGGCATGCTGCTCGAGTTCGCCGAACAGAATCCCGGCATGACCCGCGTGATGATTGGTGATGCGCTGGTCAACGAGGACGAGCGCCTGCAACTGCGCATGAACCAGTTTGTCGATCGCATCGAAATGGCCTTGCGTCAGGCCTGGAAAATAGCGGCCACGCAGGGTGATCTTCCCGAGAATGAAGCGAGTGCGCGCGCAGCGCTGGTGATGGCCTGTGTGATGGGTCGCTGGCATCGCTATGCGAAAGGCGGATTTCAGTCTAGGCCCACCGAAGGTGCTGCACAGCAGCTGGCCATGCTTGCTCCCTGAGCAGCTTCCTATTCATCAGTGTCCATGCTGGATGTTGTCGCACACAGGACAATCGCTGCTGCGTGTGGTGCGTATGCTGGTCCACTCCATGGTCCGCGCATCCAGCATCAGCAATCTGTTGGCGAGTGATTCCCCTACCCCCATGATCAGCTTCAATGCTTCCGCCGCCTGTACGGTGCCGATGATGCCTACCAGTGGCGCGAACACGCCCATGGTCGAGCATTGCACTTCTTCGAATTGCTGATCGGGCGGAAATAGACAGGCGTAGCACGGGGTTTTGCCGCTGCGCGGATCGAACACAGCGACCTGACCATCCATACGAATGGCGGCGCCTGACACCAGCGGCACGCGTGCACGCACGCACGCATGATTGATCGCATGTCGTGTCTTGAAATTATCAGTGCAGTCCAGCACCACGGAGGCATCCGAGATGAGGTTGCCCAGTATCGCCGCATCGGCCCGGTCGCATACGGTGCGCACCTCGACATCGGGGTTGATCTGTGTCAGCGTCTCTTTGCCAGAGATCGCCTTGGGCTGGCCGATGCGTGCCGTCGTGTGCAGAATCTGCCGCTGCAGGTTGGTTAGATCCACGGTGTCATGATCGACCAGCGTTATCCGCCCAACGCCGGCTGATGCGAGGTACAAGGCAACGGGCGATCCGAGTCCGCCAGCACCAATCACGAGTGCATGTGCTGCGAGTAGCTTCTCCTGACCTTCAATACCGATGTCATCGAGCAGAATGTGGCGAGAATAGCGCAGAAGTTGTTGGTCGTTCATTGGGGTCAAGCGCTTGGTGCGTAGACAGATTCAGACAAAAAAACGGCCGCATCACTGCGGCCGGGTTTGATGCAGAGCGGGCTTATCTTTTTTCGCCGCTGCCATCAGGGTTGTTGATGTTGCCTTCTTTCTTGTTCTCGATCTTGGCGGACTTGGATGTCTGTACCGGCTGCCCCTTCAAGTAGGCCAGTGCCTGCCCAAGCTGGAAATCTTCCTTGCTGCCGAATTCCAGTGGTTTGCGTTTTTTCTCCAGCGCCGCAAGTCGTTTCGCCTCTTCGAGTTCGTCGACGATGTTTGCGCCATTGCCAGTCTCTTTGTCCTTGTCATTGGACAAATGCTTTTGCAGGTCAGCCTCGCGAAGCCGCATACCATTCATGCCATCGCCATCAGCGTACTCGTCAACCAGCAGGTCAGGCACAATACCCTTGGCTTGAATTGAACGACCATTGGGTGTGTAGTAGCGCGCGGTCGTCAGTTTGACTGCAGTATCAGCCGAGAGTTGCCGTATGGTTTGCACCGAGCCTTTGCCGAAGGTCTGCGTACCCATGATGGTGGCGCGCTTGTAGTCTTGCAATGCGCCGGCCACGATTTCCGATGCAGATGCGGAACCGGAATTCACTAACACCACCATTTTCACTTTTTTGATCTGCTCGGGCAGGCGGGACAACGGATCGCCACCCGTGCGGTTACCGTAATACTCGCGGCGTGCCAGATAGGTTGCCTTTGAATCCGGCAACTGACCATTCGTTGACACGATGGGTACATCCTTGGGAAGGAAAGCCGCTGACACGCCTATGGCGCCGGGCAGTACGCCACCCGGGTCATTGCGCAGGTCCAGCACCAGTCCCTTGATGCTGGGGTCTTGCTGATAGAGGGCGTTGATTTTTTTCGCAAGATCTTCAACGGTGGGTTCCTGGAACTGCGCGATGCGTATCCACGCGTAGCCAGGCTCGACGATCTTGGCCTTCACGCTCTGCACCTTGATTTCCTGGCGCACGATTGTGATGATCAAGGGCTTTTCTTCTTCCTTGCGGGCGACCGTGAGCGTGATCTTGGTATTGGGCTCGCCACGCATGCGCTTGACGGCTTCATCGAGCGTCATACCTTTGACCGGGGTGCTGTCGAGGCGCGTGATCAGATCGCCTGCTTTCAGGCCAGCCTTGTAGGCGGGGGAATCCTCGATAGGCGAAATGACTTTGACGTAGCCATCTTCCATGCCGACCTCGATGCCGAGGCCGACGAACTTGCCCTGTGTACCCTCGCGCAGTTCCTTGAAGGCTTTCTTGTCGAGATAGGCCGAATGGGGATCGAGCGATGCCACCATGCCGGAAATGGCTTCGGTCAGCAGCTTTTTGTCTTCGACCGGCTCGACGTAATCCGATTTGATCAGCCCGAATACATCGCTGAGCTGTCGCAGCTCTTCGAGTGGCAGTGCCGAGCCCGCGTTTTTCTGGGCCAGTGCATCAAATTGCATGGAGCCTGCGATGCCGGCTATCAGTCCCAGCCCTATCAGTCCTGCGTTCTTCAGTCTGCTACTCATGTCTCACCTGTTCATCCATGTCAGTGGGTCTAACGCCCGCCCTTGGTGCCGCATTTCAAAGTATAAACCTGATTGCTCATTGCCGCCGCTGTTACCTGCTGTCGCTATCACTTCACCAGCCTTGATCCGGTCGCCTGGGCGCTTCAGCAGCGACTGGTTGTTGCCGTAAATGGTCATGTACTGAGCGCCGTGATCAATGATGATCAGGTTGCCAAAGCCACGCATCCAGTCGGAAAAGATCACTTCTCCCGCAGCACTGGCCCGGATTTCCGTTCCCTCGGCCGCTTTGATGAACAAGCCTTTCCAGCTCGGACCTTCGGGCCGCTTCGCACCAAAAGTCGCCAGTAGCTCGCCCTTGACCGGCATTCTCAGCTTGCCGCGCAGGCCCGCAAATTCTGCGCCATCGGGTGGCGGTGGTGGAGTAGGCTGTTCTGGCGAGGGTTTGGCGGGTGCGGTCTGGGCTACATTGGACTCGGATTCGCGCACCTTTTCCGTACCTCTTGGCGTGTCGCCAGATTTGCTTTGTTTTTTCTCGGCAGCCCTCCTGCGGTCGGCCTGCTCTTTGGCTTCTGCGCGCGCACGCGCGCGTCGCCTGGCTTCCTCTTCCTCTGCCTTGCGCTGCTGCGCTATCAAGGTTGCAAGGCGATCGACCAGAGAAGCGAGCCGTTCCTCGTCGCGCTCCAGCCGTCCGGCCTGCTTGCGCTGATTTTCAAGTTTGCCCGAGAGTTGGGCTACCAGCGCCTTGCGCTTGTTTTTTTGTTTTTCAAGCACCGCTTTTTGCTCGCGCTGCTCCTGGGCGATTTCATCCAGTGATTCACGTGCCTTTTCGGCCTCTGTCTTGTTGGCTTCGATCGCTGCGAGATTTTTCTGCAGTGCTGTAATCGCCTTCATCTGCTCGTC
>Ga0192647_101311_pt1 | contig 16424 bp, 16 predicted proteins | sample LauGreFa1BDMLBSN_2_FD_133046 | JGI IMG/M metagenome (GOLD analysis project Ga0192647, IMG submission 133046) | Freshwater lake microbial communities from Lake Michigan, USA - Fa13.BD.MLB.SN - reassembly | ecosystem: Environmental > Aquatic > Freshwater > Lake | place: Lake Michigan, USA...
AAGAGCTAATAGGAGGGTTAAAAGTGACTTCATGGTGAAAAAAAAAGGTCACCGAAGTGACCTTTTAGAAGAGTGTTAAGATTATTTACCTTGAGAAAGTTTCTCCATTTCTTTGTCGAAAGTTTCTTTGAATTTTTCGTAATTGTAGTCTGCTTTTAGTTTGTCGTTTTTCGACAATCCAGCTTGATAAGCATCAGCGATATTGCTTCCGCTTAACTCAAGAGCTACATAACTTACGTATGTTCCGTCAGGACGTTGAGTTAATTTCTCGCAAAGTTCAGTGCAACCGCGAAGCTCTTGGTCTACAACTGTGCGCGCCATTTCGTTGAATGACTCAGTTACTTCTTCTTTGTTATTTACTTCAGTAGAATTAACATAGTTGTCACCAACAATCTTCATTGTTACGCTAATTGTTTTTGCCATTTCAGACATAGCGTTTGAACGAGCTTTTTTCTTAGCTGTTTCACGATCCATGCTCTCACCTGTTGCAGTTGAGCGGAAGGCCTCTTTCGTACTTTTGAATTGTTCGCCAGAGCAGTACTCATTGATGATTACTTCTCCTTTTGGATCTGGAGTTTTTACTTCGTCTTTGTTTTTCTTACAAGAAGGAATAGCAACCATTGTCATTGCAGCAATTGCTAAAAGGGTAATTTGAGTTTTCATTTTTGTCAAGATATTAGTTAAATCTATGTTTTCAGTTATTGTGCCAAACTTACAAAAGTATTTTAATTATTTCGGTAATTAGGGTTGATTCAATATATTCTTTTTCTTTTTTGTATGCTTCTAAGACTGCGTTTTCGTGAGAAAGTTGCACACCCTTTACTCCATTGATGCTTTGTTCGAAAATGGCAACACTTGTTTTTGTATCATTAACAGTGATTTTTCCGTCGATATAGGCCACCTTAAATCCTTGAATGTCTTCGCCGGCCCTAGGGTTTATGTTTATGTAAACAACAAAATCTGCGGAATTTTCACTTGTGCCGATTCTCATTCCTTTGCTTATTAAGGTATTTCGCGCAGATTCGGCGAGAGCTGATGTTTTCGTTCCGTCTAATTTGAATTCATTTGATGTTACAAAAAAACTAGGGGCAAGAACTTCAATAGGTATTTTTCTTTGGTCGGTATTAATTCCAGCAACGAGCGCCAATGCTAGGTCTGAATCTAAGTCTTGTGGTATCAGCGCGTCAATGACTAAACTTAATTCAAGTGCATTGTTTTTCGTTTTCAAGCTAATGTTGTCGATGTCAGCGAGAATAATTCCATCGTTATCAGTCATTGCTGTTTTTGGTTTCATGTAATTGTCTCTTTGGTAGACATACTTGACATTGATTCCTCGCACCCCAACGCCCTTGTAAGTTATCATTACCGGCACTTGCGTTTTGAATGCATTGGAAGAAGAAAGCACAATGTTCTTCAAAGGAGTTTCAAATCGAAGATCTGCGAGCACTGCGCGAATTTCAGAAAATAGTTCGTTGTCAATGAAGATGTTCTTTCCGCTCTCATCTTTCATTTCGTTTACTTCTGTCCAATAGGGCTTCAGAGCAAAAAGACCGTGATAGAAAAGATCAAGGGCGGAAGGAATATTGCCTAATTTCTTAGCCTCTCTTCCCTTGATTAAATAATCAAGAGCAGCTCTTAACGAATTCTCTTTTTTCTGCGCTTTTTTCGATTGGTAATCGAATTTATTTAGTTTGTAATAAATGGCATACATCTCTTTGTCTTCCCAGATACCTGCAACTTCATAATCTTCGAGCATTTCAGAAGAAGAAGTGGTGACGTTAGAACTGAAGCTTTCACTGAACGCTTTGTTTACTTCCATGGTGTTGAAGAACGTTTGTCCATCCACTTTAACAGAAATTTCTGTAGCCAGGTCGTTCAACGCGAGTTTTTTTGCGATGGCTTGGTAATCGGCAGGTTGTGTGGTTTTCGAGCATGTAGCTATCCCAACGTAATAGGCAGAGTTAACAGGACGGGCGGATACCCATTCCGGCTTGGGTTGCGGCGGAGGATCAACTGTTTTAACAGTATTTTTTCCTCTGCAGCCGTTCATCAGAATGATTACGAAAAATAAGAAGTATTTAAAAAATAATTTCATTAAGGAACGAGCGTTTGCATTTGTGTTTTGACGTTATCTGCAATTTTCTTGGCGATTTCAATGTAAAGGTCATTCGCTAAATCATTCCCGTCACGAAGATTTCTACGAGAGCTTAACATGTCTTTCAAAGTGTTTCTATCGCGGAAATTGGTGTTGACTACATTGCCGCTAGCGGGAAATAGATTACTTGCGTTTCCGCCATAGATAGCATAAACAACTTCGTCTTTTTTCTTTTCAGTGAAGATGTCATTTTTAATTAATGAGGCCGTTTCAATCGAAGTCATTTTATATTGAATGGAAACATTCGATTCTGCGTAGTTGTAATATTCGTCAAATTGAATAGGCTTGTATTCGGTGTCGTAGAATGTTTTGCCTTCAGCGTTTACTTTTTTGACTTGGTACGATTCGAAACCGTTTCTGGTAACTTTTCTGATTTGCCCGTTTTGTACGGTGTGATTCAATACAGTTCCGGTAATAAGTGCTCTAGCACCGGAAATTTTTCCAATTTCAACAGCATTTGATTCAGAGAAAATACCGCTCATTTGAATGCGCTGCTCAGCAAGAATGTTATTCAAATTTTCTCGGTCTATCACGTGTAAAAACGGGTCGTTGATTTGTGTCAGCGCGTTTAGAATGTATGCTGTTGCTTTGGTTTCGCTTCCTTGCATATTGGTGCCATTGGTAAACGGAAGAAGAGCTACAGTATATTTTCCTTTGTCGAGGCATTTCTTTTTCAAGTCTGCTGATTCTTTGTAACCCAACTTACGTTCTTCAACCTTAATAAAACCGTTGTATGCTGCACGATAGCGCTTTGCTTCTAATTCAGTTGTCGCCTTTTGATAGATGGGCTCCAGGTAGGCGATGTCTTTTAAATTTCCGGCATCTTTGAAGTTTGGGTCTAATCTTCCGATCTCGTTGAAGTTGGTTTCAGCATCTGAAAATTTATTGTCTTCTAGCAGTTTTGTGCCCTGCTCATAAAGTTCTGTCAGATAGGATTTTTTCACTTTTTCAAAATCGCCAAGGTAAAAATCAGGTATCTGAAGTTCAACACCAACCCCCTTAATTTTTGCTTGGTATTCGCGCACCGAAATGAAAGTGTAAACGGCATCCCTTTTATTTCCGAAACTACTTTTTTGACTGAATTCACTGAGCATTCCGTTCAAAACGGTCTGCCCGGTTTTCTTCATGCCTATCTGAGCGTCGATGTTCGCACGCTTTTTCAATAAGGCGGTGTAGTAACTTTCAGAAGCTTCTTTGTTCAGTCCTGCGGCTTCTTGCTTTTGGGCAAGTTTCGTGTAATGCTTGCTGTTTTGACAAGCCTGTGTGCTTAGGAGTATTGCAAACGCTATGAGGTAGAGCCAGTTCTTCATACTTATTTCGTTTCAATATATTCATTCAACTCTTCAGTGCTAGAGTCGAAGCTAAATCCTTGGCTTACGTTGTAGTAGTTGTTCTGATCGAAGCAATAATCGTAAGTGTATTTGGCAAACTCTAAGCGACTTTCCTCGAAACCGAAAATCTCCATGATTTCAAGAATTTGATCTGTTGTCAAGCAGTTTGCTTTAGCAACCTGCTTCGCTGTAGAGAGCTTTGTATCATCGAACCCCTTGCTTGCAACGGTCTGCTTTGCTTTACCGAAACTTGCTGCGTCCATTGAGCGGGTACAATTCCCATTGCCCGAAATAGTTGCGTTTGAAGGTTGATTGGGTGAAGGCTCGCTTGGACGAGTTGTGTGCACTGGAACGGTCATGTTTATGCCCAAGTTCATTCCGTCTACGTTGATATTCATGCCCACATTCCCATTGCCCGCATTGCTGCCCTCGTTCACGTTTACATTCATCCCCATATTCAAGCCGTCTACGTTGATGTTCATGCCAAGGCTTCCTCCATTATTTGGTTTTGAGTTCGTTCCAGTTATGGTTGTATTCGAATTTCCGCCGATTGCTGTTCCAGTGTTATTCGTCGTCTGAGTTTCATTGGCAGGAGCATCGTCGGCAACAGCGAAATCTTTCACGTCGTTATCCGAAGGAGAATTCACAGTCGCGCTGGAAGAAATGGCATTTTCCGTATAAAAACGCAGAACATATTCCCCTTTTTTGTTTTTCCTAACTTGGTAAGTCACCTCCATTCCAGCATGAAGAGCAAAGTTGTTATTCGAGAAATCGGCTAGTGTAGCATCTTGAAAATCTACACGAGCTTGATAAAATTCAGACGTTAGATTCTGAAGCTTTATGTTTGATTGTGGCGCGCTATTCATGGCCTCTCCATTAAGGAAAAGGGTGAATTTTTCGCCGGCTTCAGAGTAAATAACAGCATTCATTTGTGCGAAAGCACTTGAAAAGGCTAGGATGCTTGTTGCAAAAAGGGTAATTTTCTTCATCATTCTTACTAAGTTGTAGGTGCGTAAATTTAGTTATGTTTTTACCTGTATAAAAGTTTATGCCAAAAAATAAAATCTTAGGAAACAGATGATAAGTGTATTCGCTAACTTTGTTTTCGATGGAAATGAAGAAAATTATACTGTTCGGCGCTGGGAGAAGTGCACGCCATTTGGTTTCTTTTTTGGTTGAAGGAGCTTTATCAGGCAAGTGGAATGTTGTTGTCGCAGACACGAATGTTGCACATTGGATTGAAGAATATGGTGATTTAGAGCAAGTGGAATTTGTTGCAGGTGATGCGGGCGAAGAAGCTTTTCGACAAGGATTGATAGCTCATTCAAGTCTTGTTATATCTATGCTTCCAGCCTTTATGCATGCGGAAGTTGTTCGTGATTGTATTAATTTTCATGTCCACGTTTTTACTCCAAGCTACGTAAGTCCGGACGTAAATGCGATGCATGATCGCGCTGTTCAAGAGGGTGTTTTAGTGTTGAATGAAATGGGTGTTGATCCTGGAATAGATCATATTTCGGCGATGGAAATTATTCATCGTTTGAAAGAGAAAGGCGCTGAAATTACTTCGTTCGAATCCTACACTGGTGGACTTGTTGCGCCAGCGAGTGATGATAATCTCTGGGGATATAAAATTTCGTGGAATCCACGAAACATCATTCTAGCAGGCAGCTCAGGACACGCAATGTACAGAGATGACAACAAACTTCGAATGGTTCCTTATTACAATTTATTCGATGAGGTCGATACTATCGTTGCTTGTGACGGCGTTCGATATGATGCTTATGCCAATAGAAATTCTATTCATTATTTGGAATTATACGGATTAGAAAAAGTTCAAAAATTAGTAAGGGGCACACTCAGAAAGCAAGGATATTGCAGAGGTTGGGCTTTTTTAGTTAAGAATGGATTCACGAACGACGACACGAAAATTCCCGCTGGATCTTTTTCAACATGGTCTGACTTGTCTCAATCGTTATTGGGTGTCAACTTCAACATAAAAAATGTAAGTCAGGAAATAGCAGCAATGCTCAATGAGATTGGTATTTTTAGTGATGAATCTTTGTTGAATGTGGAGCAAACCTGTGCTCAGCATTTGCAACAATTACTCGAGAAGAAATGGGTGTTGAAGGAAGGTGATCGTGACATGATTGTGATGGTACATAAGTTTGGATATTCTCTGAATGGAAAAAACTTTATGCTGAACTCGTCTATGGTTTTGGAGGGTGACGATGAATTCAAGACGGCCATGTCGAAGACTGTGGGTATGCCTATTGCCTTTGCGGTTGAGCGATTATTCAAAGGAGATTTTTCTTCACGAGGGGTTCAAATTCCTGTCCTTCGAGAATTCTACGAACCTTTACTTAACGATTTAAAGAATATTGGAATTTCCTTTGTTGAAACAGTTGAAGAAGTATGAAGCAACTGATTTTTCTACTTTCTTTTATCCCGCTCAGCATATGGAGTCAGGAGTATCGAAAATGTCCTAGTTTTAATTCGGAGGAAAAGTGGAAAAATCTAGAAGCATTTGCTGAAAATGAAAAGGTTGTTTTAAATCTTTTGGAGTGGTTGACTTCAACACCACCAACAGAGCAGCTGATAGAGCGAAGCTCGGCAAGTATTTTTGTCATGGAGTGGGTCACAAAGAACCCAAATTTTAAAGTAAATGTTGAGGTAGGACCTTATTCAGAATATTTTTTTACAGAGGATCTGATGTTAGGTTATTTGTTTGGCAATGTCCTTTATGCGATAAAGCATGAAAGTAAAGTAAAGCCAGAAGTTCAGCGTTTGGCAGGATTGAAAACATTTTTGTTCGTGGTAGAACATTCAGAATTGTATTCGAAGAATAGAATTTTCAAGGCGTTGCTTCGAGCAAATAGAAAAGGCGAGTTAATCGAATTTGATAATCAGATGTGGTTGAACTATAAGTCACACGCATTGTTATCACTAGAGAAATTAAATTAGAATGAAGAAGTTCGAGGTTCCAGCCCAATACAGATCAACAATTCTTGGACGAATAAAAGAAATTCGCAAAGTAAATGATCCACGCAAGAAAGATCATTCACCCTTTGTCTTCCAAATTGGAAAAACAGAAATCGTAATACCTCGTCATTTTGGATTTTGTTACGGTGTGGAAAACGCTATAGAAATTGCCTTTCGAACAGTTGCAGAAAACCCGAATAAAAGAATTTTTCTTTTGGGTGAAATGATACACAACCCTCAGGTAAACGAAGATTTATTGGCGGAAGGAATTCAATTTTTAGTGGATAATCAGGGGAATAGATTGATTGATTTTTCATCCTTGAATTCAGATGATATTGTAATAACTCCGGCTTTCGGAACTACCGTGGAAATGGCTGCAGAATTGTCGCAGTTAGGTGTGCATCTTGAAAGATATAATACAACTTGTCCTTTCGTTGAAAAGGTTTGGAAGCGTTCGGCCGAGTTAGGAAATCGCGGGTATACTCTTGTTGTTCATGGAAAGTATTTGCATGAAGAAACACGAGCGACGTTTTCGCATGCCGCAGAAACAGGTCCCGTGGTAGTTGTACGAAACAGGAAGGAAGCTGAATTGCTCGCCAAGTATATTCGAAGGGAATTGAACGATGAACAGTTTGAAATAGATTTCGCAAATAAATATTCAAAGGGATTCTCGGTTTCAAGGGATTTGCAAAAAATAGGAGTGGTGAATCAAACCACAATGCTCGCCAGTGAAACTCAAGATATAGCGGCATATCTCAGAGATGTTGTTGTTGAAATGTATGGAGCAGATGCAACTACCGACACACGGGATACACTTTGTTACGCAACCAACGACAATCAGAATGCGACATTGGGGGTACTGGATAGTGGAGCGCAGTTGGCGATAGTGGTGGGCGGTTTCAACTCTTCAAACACGATTCAGATAGCTACAATTTTAGGTGAGAAAATGCCGGTTTATTTTGTGCGAAATGCTGATGATCTTGTTTCAAATCAAAAGGCAACTGTTTTCAATTATTCAACATTGAAGGAAGAAGAGATTGTTCCTTCCCTTCTTTTTGAAGAAAATTTAAAGCTAATCGTAACGAGTGGCGCGTCTTGTCCAGACAGAACTGTCGATCTTGTTATTCAAAAAATTGTCGATTGGCGTGGGGAATCCGAGTCCATAGAAGCCGTCCTCGAAGGGCGCATATAAAGTGAATAATTCGAGGCACTCATTCGGTGCGTTCTGTTGTAAATTTGAAAGATGAATAGTTCGGGTGTCATACAATTACTCTCTGATCAAGTTTCCAATCAAATTGCTGCTGGGGAAGTGGTTCAGCGTCCTTCGTCTGTTGTGAAGGAATTGGTAGAGAATGCGGTAGATGCTAAAGCTACTCAAGTACGTGTTGTAATTAAAGATTCTGGAAAGACGCTCATTCAAGTGGTTGATGATGGAAAAGGAATGAGTGAAGTTGATGCACAGCTTTGTTTTGAGCGTCATGCAACTTCAAAAATTCGAAAGGCAGAAGATCTTTTCAATATTACTACAAAAGGATTCCGTGGTGAGGCCTTAGCAAGTATTGCTTCTGTTGCGCAGGTTGAGTTGATTACCAAGCGCGAAGAGGACGATAAAGGCGTGCGTATTGAAATTGATGGTGGAAAGTTGTTGGCGAATGAATCTGTTGAAGCGTCGAAAGGATCCGTTTTTTCGGTTCGAAATTTATTCTTCAATATACCCGCACGACGATATTTTTTGAAGACCGATGCGATTGAGTTTCGGCATATTATTGATGAATTTGAACGTGTAGCTCTGACACATCCCGATGTTCATTTTGTTCTTACGCACAATGGTAATGTTGTTTTCGATTTGCCTAAATCAAATTTGAAACAGCGATTGGTTCATGTGTTTGGAAGCAAATACAACGATCAGCTTATTCAGTTGGATGAAGACACAGAGATTGTTCGTATTTCTGGTTTCGTTGGAAGACCGGAGATAGCTAAGCGAACCAGAGGTGATCAATATTTTTTTGTAAATCAGCGCTTCATTAAAAGTCCTTTTTTGAATCATGCGGTTCAGCAGGCTTACGATCAAATTCTTCCTTCAGGAAGTTTCCCTTTCTATTTAATTGCTTTAGACGTTCCTCCCTCATCGATAGATATTAATATTCATCCGACGAAGACGGAGATTAAGTTTCAAGATGACCGTAGTATTCATGCGTTGTTGCATGCTGCTGTTAGAAGGGGGTTGGGAAAAAATCAGGTTGCCCCTTCGCTCGATTTCGAGCAAGAAAATATTCCATTGACACAAGCGATTGCGGGGTCTGTGCGCATTCCTCAGGTAGATGTGAATCACGATTTCAACCCGTTTCAAAAAACGGATTCGTGGCAACAGAAGTCACGCAATTGGATGGAGCAATTTGCGCAAGCTGGATTTGGATTCGAAAAGGAAAAGGAAGTTCAGCAGGAGCAAATCGAATTCGATTCAGACGATTGGGAAGGTGGTGTGCCGTTTCAGGTTGGAAGAGTTATTATTGGCTGCGAAATAAATTCCGAATTGAAGATGTTTCATCAAACCCGTCTGCATTGGCAAGTGTTGTTTGAAGAACATTCGAATCAGAATAGCCATTCATTTGTTGCGCAGCAGTTGTTGTTCCCCATTCAATTGCATGTTCAACCAAAGGACATATCCTTGCTTCAAACTCACGATGTACTATTGGCCTCCTTCGGATTTGAATTGAATTTGGAAGGGGAGCCGGAGATTATTGCGGCTCCTGAAAGCCTCGATGAACAAGCGGCTTTGAATTTTATTGAATTGGTTTTGGAGAGTTTAAGGATGGGCGTTGAAGGACCAGATTTGCGAATGAATTTATTGAAGGATTATACCCGCAGATTGTCTGTGAGGAAAGGTCAAATGTTAACGTTGCCAGAGATGTTAGATATGTTGGTTCGTTGGAGTTCATGTGAGAATAAAAATTTCGCGCCTGATGGAAAGCCGATTGCCTTGACATTTGGAATAGATTATTTAGAAGATCAATTAGGAAAATAAAGCATTATGAGAATGAATCTTACTCCGGCGGTTAAGAACATAATAATTATTAATGTTCTTATTTACCTAGCCTGTTTCGTTGTCCCTGGATTGAACGACGCTTTAACCGGGTACTATTTCGCGAGTCCGAATTTCCGTCCATGGCAGATTGTTACGCATATGTTCATGCATTCGCAATATGATTTCACACACATATTTTTTAATATGTATGCATTGTATTTATTTGGAACGGCATTGGAGAATTATTGGGGGACGAAGAGATTTGTTATCTATTATATGACCTGCGGAGTGGGAGCTTTTTTCTTGCACATGGGCGTGGGTTATTTTGAAATTCAGAAGATGATGCAAGTCCTTTCTGATAAAGAAGTTTATCAGGTAATGATCACGGGGCTGGAAGAAGGTAAGGCCTACAAAGTTCAAATGGTTGAATTGTATTCTGCAATAAACACCGGCGTCGTAGGTGCGTCAGGTGCTGTTTTCGGGGTTTTATTGGGATTTGGAATGTTGTTCCCGAACACAGAATTAATGTTGTTGTTTCCGCCTATTCCACTCAAGGCGAAATATTTCGTCATGATTTATGGAGCCATTGAATTCTATTTGGCTATGCGTCAAACTACAGGCGACAACGTGGCCCATTATGCGCATTTGGGGGGTATGCTTTTCGGTTATCTTCTGCTTAAGTATTGGCAGAAAAATTCGAAAGTATGGTAGATCGTTTTCGTGGGACTTCTATTGGATTGAAATTATTATGCGCGTTGTTGGCGTTTGGTTTTATTGTGCGCTTAGTTGTTGTTCTACTTTCTGTTAATTCCGAGGGCGCTGTCGATGTTGCAGCTTTTGATTCTTATGTTGGTTTTTCTACAAAAAGTGAATCGTTTACTTGGTTTTGGACCTGGTTGACCTATAGCTTTTTTCATGCACAGGTTAGTCATTTCATTTGGAATTATCTCTTGTTGTTGCTCTTAATTTTTTGGTCGAAGGAACGGTATGCTGGATTTAATGCTTTGAAATATTGGATAGCTGGTGCTGCTTGCGGACTAGCTTTTCTTTTATGCATTGAAAAGGAGGTGTCGCTCATTGGAGCTTCTTCGGGAATAACCGCCCTTTGGGTGGGTTGGTTATTTTTCGAATTTGGGAAGAATGGAGAAAGAGGTTTGTCTTTTTGGTTAGGATGCGTTGTCTTTTTATTTTTGGAAATCATTGACATTGTGAATTACGAAGTTCAGAACTTATCGCTCTTTGCTCATTTTGGCGGAGCGCTTGGCGGATTGTTAATGGCAGTGTCGGAAAAATATAATCGGGTTGAAATGAATTGGATTCAAAAAATATTTTCGTGGTTGAAGCCTTCGCCGAACCTAACTGTAAAGCGCAGCAATAAACGGTTTCAGACAGATGATGAGTTTAATGCCGAACGTAAATTGAAGGAAGATTATTTGAACTCAATTTTAGATAAAATTTCTCGTTCAGGATTTGAAAGTCTTTCATTGAAAGAAAAAACATTTTTAGAGCAGCAAAAAGAAAAATAATGGAGTCCCCAGCGAAAGAAATAAAGAAGTTGAGCCATTGGGGCAAGTTCGTGCGTTTTGCATTTCGCTTGTTTAGTCTTGTTGTCATTTCATTTTATTTGTTGTCATATACCTCCGCGCATTTTACCCCAAGTGTTTTTATGTTCTTTAGTGTTTTGGGTTTGTTCTTTTTACCGCTTTTATTGGTCTTTGTTTTAGCGGCTATTGTTATGGCCTTTCGGAAAGAATGGAAGTGGCTTGTAGCTTTTGTTGTTTGCTTTGTTTTTTCACTTCCAGATCTACTCTCTTTTTTTAATTTTAATTCTTCGAAGGATCAGCAAACAGAAGAATTAGGGATGACTGTAATGACCCACAACACACATCTCATGGGTTATTATGATGGTGAGAATGCGAAAAGAAATAGAGATGCCATACTGAATGAGATTCAACAAGTAAAACCCAATATTCTTTGTCTGCAAGAGTGCTATTGGAATACGAACGGAGGTGATTTTCTATCGGAACAGTCACGAAATGAAATTCTTTCTGGATACACCGTTCATGAAAGAACGACACATGTGCTTTCCGATGGAGGAAGATTTGGATTAGTAATTTTTTCCAATTATCCTGTTGTAAGTCAAGGTCAAGTTCCATTCGAAAATGAAGTAAATAATTTTTGTATTTACATGGATGTTCTCGCTGGAAGTGATACCGTACGCGTATACAACGCACATCTTCAAAGTTTTCGATTAAAGAAGAAATCGCTGCAATTATTCGATGAGAATATTGACATGAATGAAATTCAAAATGAGAGTAAACCTCTTTTTGTTCAATTGTATCGATCATCTGTGAAACGCTCGCAACAGGTTAATGTGCTTGCAGCGCACATAGAGTCGTGCAAGTATAAAGTCATTGTTGCTGGTGACTTTAATGACCCCCCCATTTCGTATACCTACAATCGGCTGACGAGAAGTCTAGAAGATAGTTTTCAAGATGCTGGAAAAGGAATTGGCAGTACATACAGGGGGCCGCTCTTGGGATTGCGCATCGATTATTTATTGCATAGCAAAGGGCTGCGAGCAAACTCATACGCAACTAGCGAAGCCGGCGCCTCAGATCACAGACCTGTTATAGTGAAGTTTTAGATTTCCATTTCAAACGGAAATACTCGTATGGCGTAAGTGCGAGAAGAATCATAGCAAGGCCATAGAAAAAATCTTCTATCGGAACACTCCAAATTCGAATGCCTAAATTGAATTGATTGTTGTAGCGCACAATTGCTTCTGTAATTTCTACTTGTGAAGTATTGACTAGATCGTATTCATAAAAATGAAGTCCTGTTAGTATGCCATTCGACATGTAAAAAGGAATAAGCAGAATGAACCATGCAAAAAGGAAGTAACCTAGAAATTCCGATCGGCGTTGAATGTGGAATAGCAGCATTGCGCTGCAAAGAAGTGTCGCGCTAAAAGTATACCACAGTTCTTCGAATGCAGCGAATACGGAAAGTAGGGTAGATATGGCGAGTAGGCTGAAGCTAGTTATTTGGGTGAAGCGCTTGCTGGGTGCTGTTTTTTTGAAGTAGCGTACACATTCAAAGGTGAAGACGCAGGCGAAAGGAACAGCCACGAAAAACAGCCACTCTTCAATAGGAAGAAGAAACCAACGGCTCTGCATGGTATATTTAGGATTGAAATTCCAAATACCCCAATGCGTGAAAAGGATATCCCAAGGAAGATAAACTGCGGACATTAAAAGAATGCCCGCGGCTAAGGGTTTGAAGTTTTTGTAAAAAGCAACGCTCTTATGAAAGCTTAAAAAGAATGGGCCAGAGAGGCAAAAGAGATCAACTAAAAGGTAAGCGTATTTCGGATTCATTTGGAAGCCTTTGCTTGTTTGAATCTCTGTTCAGCTTTGAAATATTTCAAAGGAACGATAAGCATTCCGAAACATTCTGCTTCTTCTTTGAATTGATTCTTGTGATGAACCTTGTGCGCTTTGCGAATGGCTCTGAAGTACAGATTGTCTGTATTGTCGAACCAATGAAATCTGCGGTGAATGAGTACCTCGTGCACTAAGAAGTAACCTATTCCGTAGGCTAGAATTCCGAAACCAATGAATGTTCGGAAATCGTTTCCGTTCATCATTCCAAACATAATAAGCAGCCAACTAGGAACCGCGTAGATTAAAAAGAAGACATCGTTCTTTTCAAAAAATCCCGGTGTGGGTTGGTGGTGATCTTCGTGGAAATACCACATGAATCCGTGCATCACGAATTTGTGCGTAAGCCATGCCATTCCTTCCATAACGAGAAACGTGATAATTACTAGGGCAATGTTCAGTGTCATGATTGAAGGGCATTAAATTCATTTACTCGATCTAGTGCAATGAGGAACCAGGGAGTGAAGTTCTGTGGCGATTTTTTTATTTCGAGTTGAAGTTCTACCATCCCAATAAATCGATAATCTTCAACTTCCTCAAGATTGATGGAAGGTATTTGATTCGATGAGCCGAAAAAAACATGGTCGAATTCGTGCTCCGTTAATCCATTTGCAAATTCTGCCTTGTACACAAATGTGAAGATAGGCATAAGCAAACTCTGCATTCCCATTTCTTCTTGTAATCTCCTGTTTGCTGCGTCTAAAACATTTTCGTTTTCTCTTGGATGGGAGCAACAAGTGTTGGTCCAGAGTCCGCCACAATGATATTTCGACGAGGCTCTTTTTTGAAGAAGTAACTCTTTGTCTGAATTGAAAATGAAAATTGAAAATGCTCTATGCAAGACTCCCTCAACGTGGGCTTGTTGTTTTTCCATTGTTCCAATGGCGTTGTCTTGCTCGTCTACAAGGACCACAAATTCCATCACAATTGACTGTATTTAGCTTTGAGGTCTGCACTTATGTTTTCACTGTGAATCATGAACTGAATCACGATTCTCCAAAAGGCTTTAGTCTTGTTCATCTTCCCTGAAGAAAGGGATTGATAAATGTAATACGAATCTTCGTCTAGTTTGTCGTGATATTGCAACATCCAAGGTGCCTTGTCTTGAACAGAATACCGTAGAAAGCGCAATTCTTCATTCCAATAATCATTGGCTATCGCTTTTTCCAGTAGATCTTTTCCACGACTGAAATAACTGAGTTTATCTGCTGGGTTTGAAACAAGTTCAGCGTACATGGCTGTGGCTACTCCGAAGTATGCTTGTTGCGTATTATTCCTATTTGATAGGTTTCCGCAGTAATTGTAGAACTCCTGTTTAGCAGGTTCATTTTGCGCCGCAATAAATAATTTTTGACATTGAATTTCTTGCCCAAGTGTAATTTGGTAAATACAAAGAAATAGAATCACTGCGAATGATTTTCCAACCACCAATTTCATTAGAGTAAATTTAAATTGTGTTGTAAATAGGTTTTTGCAAGAAGTGCAATTTTCTTAGGATTCGCAACGCGAATGCGCTCTTTTAAAATTCTTTCGCAGGGAAGCGCCTGTATTTTAAGAAACAATTTGTAATAATATTTGAATGCAATGAGAACACCGAATCTGGCTTCCTTAGGAAGTTGAAGCACTCCAATGTAGGCAAGTCTAAAATCTTCTTTAATTTCTTTTTCAATAGCCTTTTTCGTGGGTTCATCGAAATGTGTCATATCTACATTAGGAAAATATACTCTACCTAAGGCGTTGTAATCTGCGTGTAAATCACGCAGGAAGTTAATCTTCTGAAATGCTGCTCCAAGCTTCATGGCGGAAGGTTTTAACTTCTCATATTCCGACTGATTTCCATTTACAAAAACGTGCAAGCACATTAATCCAACCACTTCCGCAGATCCAAGAATATAGGTTTCGTATGAATCACGGTCATGTTCCATTTGGTGAAGATCCATTTCCATACTCTTCAAAAAAGTATCTACAAGTTCCCATTCCAAATTGAACTTATGATATGTGTGCTGAAAGGCATTCAAAATAGGGTTCAATGAGATACGCTCTTCAATTGCAAGCACAGTGTCTTTGCGGAAGCGTTCCATGAGCTCGTGCTTTTCGTAGTCGTGAAAAGTATCTACAATCTCATCAGCGAAACGCACGAAGCCGTATATCGCATAAATCGGATTTCTGATTTCTTTTCCAAGTGTACGAATGCCAAGGCTAAAGCTGGTGCTGTACGCATGGGTGGTAAGCTTACTGCAATCGAAGGAAACGCTGTCGAATAGTGGTTTTCCTGTCATGATATTATGATTGAAAAAGAAGTTTGTTCATCGTCTCTGCAGCAAGTTGTCCGCTAATAATGCTGGGTGGCATACCAGGGCCAGGGACAGTAAGTTGTCCAGCGTAGAATAAGTTGCTTAATTTCTTACTTCGCATGGAAGGTTTTAGGATTGCCGTTTGTTTCAATGTGTTGGCTAGTCCATAGGCATTTCCTTTGAAACTGTTGTATTCAGATATAAACTCTTCGTGAGCAAAGCTTCTTTTGTAAACAATATTTTCACGAATCGACTCTCCTGTTCTTTTTTCAATACGGTCGAACATGTTTTGAAGGTACTTGTCTCTTAGCGATTCATCACTTGTCAAATCAGGAGCAACAGGAACCAATAAAAAAATGTTTTCACAGTTTTCAGGAGCTACAGTTTTATCGGTAACCGAAGGTACACAAGCATAAAACAATGGTTGGGTGGGCCATTGAGGGTTGTCGTAAATTTCTCTAGCGTGTTGATCGAAGGGCTCATCGAAAAACAAATTATGATGAAGTAGATTGTTTACACGCTTATTTACGCCCAAGTAAAACAATAAGGAAGAAGGTGACATCGTACGTGATTTCCAATACTCTTCAGAGTAGGAACGGTCTTTTGGAGCAAGCATTTTCGTTTCCACATGATGGTAATCTGCCCCGGCGATGATTGCGTCAATTTCGAAATTTCCAGATGAGGTAATCAGTCGCTTAGCTATACCGTGGAGCGATTCAATCTGAGTGACAGTATTATTGTAGTGGAATGTTACGCCTAGTTTTTTCGCCACTTTTTCCATCGCTTTGGGAATTTCTCCCATTCCCTTCATTGGATACCAAGTGCCTAATTCAATATCAGCATAGTTCATTAAACTATAGAGAGCCGGTGTCTTATCTGGCTTAGCTCCTAGGAAAAGAACTGGGAATTCTAGCAATTGAATAATTTCCGGATTCTTGAAGTATTTCCGAATGTGCGATGAAATTGAATTGAAGAGATGAATGCGCACAGCGGCTTTGAGAAGCTTCAGGTCTAAAAATTCTGTAGCTGAAAGGGAGGGCTTCCAAACGAATTCACCCATTCCCGTGTCGTATTTGTATTTGGCTTCAGCAAGGAATTTTTTGAGATTTTCTTTACTTCCGGGTTCTATTGCTTCAAGTTTCTGCCCGAGCTCATCGGCTGAGGCAGGGATATCTAAAATTTTGTTTGAAAAGT
>Ga0192647_101316_pt1 | contig 16380 bp, 9 predicted proteins | sample LauGreFa1BDMLBSN_2_FD_133046 | JGI IMG/M metagenome (GOLD analysis project Ga0192647, IMG submission 133046) | Freshwater lake microbial communities from Lake Michigan, USA - Fa13.BD.MLB.SN - reassembly | ecosystem: Environmental > Aquatic > Freshwater > Lake | place: Lake Michigan, USA...
AAATTGGAATTGTAAAGTGTACTAATGGCAGTGTCTATAAGCGCGTCTAATTCTAATTTGAATCCATCAAAATCCGCATCGTGAATGGTCATTCCAACAAAACGCTTGTACAGCGTTTCCAAGACATCGTGAACAATGGAACCAAACGTAGAAGCCTCCATACTTTCCTCCAAGCTCTCCACTTCGCCCAATCCTACAACATAGCGGTAATAGAAGTCGAGCGGACAACGCATGAACTTATTCAATGCCGATGGCGAGATCCCGTATTCCAACAAAGCATGAATGCGCTCGGTTGAAAAATCATTTGCTTCAATCTCTTCTTCACCCGTCTGCAAAAATTTATTGCTGTGCTCAAAGTCTTCGTACCGAACGTTCGTTCGGTCCCCGTATCCCGTTAGCTCCTGTCCAATTTGCATGAGATAGCGCGAAGGCTCTGTCATCTTGTAGTCCGAACTCAACGTGTGATACAACAAACGAATATCTTCTGCGCGTTGCATTAATCGGTAAAACGAATAGGCAATGGTACCTTCACGTTCTTCAGCCGAAGGCAATTCAAACGCTCTTCTTAAATCAAAAGGAATGAGTGACAGCGCTCTTCCATTACCAGGAAACTGTTCGTCGTTCGCACCAACAATAATCACATGTTTGAAATCTACCGCACGCGTTTCCACCATACTCAAAACCTGTAGACCTTCCAACGGCTCTCCTTGAAAGGCTATGGTCTCTTGCGATGCGTAATGCTGAAACAATAGATCTAACAAAGGTACTTCATTCAGAAATGCATTTCCTTCCATGTGCATTTCAATTCGACCTAAAATCTGTTGAAGTCGCAAAGCCGTTTCCTTCGTCAATTCATCGGCACTGTCCGCTTCAATAAACACAGAAAGAAACTTCTTCAATCGAACAATGCAATTCGGCAAATCGAAATTCTCAACGGTCAGTAATTCTTCCAACGTTTTCATAGCCGGTAGTTTTTCAACCAACTCCTTCAATTCCTTTTCTCGGATGTAAATAAACTTTCGTCGCATGACATACCGCTGAATTTCTCTCCGCTCCGCAGAGGGAATAAGAATGTTTAAATCGGTTTGCAAAATCCATTGCGAGAAATCCTTGTAATACATTCCCTTCTTCACTTCCTTAGACAAGCGACTCCACATGCGCAAAAGCATTCGCACCACGCGAAACAAAGCCACCTGATCAATGGGATATCCCAAGGCCACATTCACGGGTGAATCTATTGACAATCCATTTAAAAACGGACGTAGCAAGAACGGTTGAACCAAAACCACTGCGGTGTTGGCTCGATCTTCTTCACTCATTTCATTCACTAATTTCGAAGCCGCGAAAGCAGAAGCCAAAGGCGTGACAACTTTCGAGAATGTTATGGTTCGACTGCGGGTATTGAAATCATCTGTCTTCGCAATGGGCATTCTTCTATCTTCCCATGAGCGGAAAAATATTCCAGCTTCATGAATGGGATTGTTCACGTAATAGGCATCTGCATCGAAACGGAAAAACACTTTTCCTGTTTTGTGAAGACGTGTCACCCACTTCTCTTCGGCCTTCGAAAAGGCTGTTATTCCAACAAAATAAATTGCATCTGCATTCGAAGGGAAGTTCACTTCCACCTTCTCCTCCGCCATGGCTCTGTTAAGTCGTGCGTAACTGTAGGCATGCTGCTCGTTTTGCAATTCAACAAAACGATGATACACTTTTCCAAGGTCAAGCCAGAAATCTGCGTAATCTTCTTGCGCATCGGTTAAGGGTTGAATGCCAAAGCTCCAATTTTCAATATCCTTAATATCTTTCAAATTCTTGAATACATCGCCCGGATTGGCAAGCGCCACATCTATATCGTTGAAGTCATCAAGCGCCATGCTTCCCCATTTCATAAAGACTTCAAACGAATCTGGACTTTCAACCACTTCGGTGTAGGCGCGATAAAGCAAGAGAAGTAAACTCAATTTTTCTTCCGTTCTTTCTTTCACTACAGATTTAACAAATTGCGGAAGCAACGTGAGCTGTGGCGTAAGGAAGGCAGAACCTAAAATTTCAAACAGAAATTTTTTCAAAAAAACCTTCGAGCGATTACTCGGGAGAACCACAATTATTCGGTGTAAATCTTTACCGTGTTGGTCAATGAGTTCTTGAGCAATTCGCCTTAAAAAAAGTTCTTCTGAATTTGTTTGCATATTCGCAGTATGAATTTCCCAAAGTTTCTAAAATTTCCAGAAGGAAAACGCATTGTTCAAATCTTTTCCTCAACAACTTTTGAAGAAGTGGTGGTTATGGGCACTTCTTACTTCATTCACACCAACAATGCTGTTACGCATGCCGATCGCATTTACGTTATGGACTTGCTGGAAGGCGGAAATGGTTCAGAATTCATAACCAATGAGGAGTATATTGAAATAAAAGCCCGCATTTCTTCCAATTACATATTGAAATCCATTTGAACAAACGCGTGTTCGAATTACGGCGTTCCTAGCCGATAGCCAAGACCATTCCTTTCTTTTCTTTACTTCATGAAACTTCAGTTTGAAAAAAATGTGGACTTGTTGGCGCACAACACGTTTGGCATTTCAGCAATAGCGAGAGAATTTGCACGCATAGACCAACCTGAACACGTCCAAGAGGCGTTGGAGTATGTGCGGAAAACGAAAATCAATCATCTTGTTCTTGGCGGTGGAAGCAATATTCTCTTCACACAAAACGTAGATGCCCTTGTTCTTCAAAATAGATTATTCGGAATTGAATTGGAGAAGGAAGACGACATGCACGTGTATGTTCGAGTGGCCGCCGGGGAGAATTGGCACAATTTCGTCTTGCATTGCATTCGAAATAAATGGGCGGGGGTTGAGAATCTTTCACTCATTCCAGGATGTGTCGGTGCCAGCCCCATGCAGAACATTGGCGCTTACGGGGTAGAAATGAGCAGCGTATTGCATTACGTTGAAGCGGTGAATATTTACACTTCGGAAAGACACACTTTTTCATTGAGCGATTGCGAACTCGGTTACCGTGAAAGTATTTTCAAGCGGAAAGAAAAAGGCAATTGGTTCATCACACACGTGGGTTTCAAACTGAACAAGCGTCCTGTATTTCATATTGAATACGGCGCCATTGCAGACGAACTAGATAAGATGGAAATTGATACGTTAAGCATTAAGCACATCAGTCAAGCCGTTATCGCCATTCGATCATCAAAACTACCTGACCCGAAAGTCTTGGGCAACGCTGGAAGCTTCTTCAAAAATCCAACGGTAGATCTTTCGGTCCTTCGAGCCATTCAAAAGCACGACGATAAAGTTCCGTTTTATCCTGTGGATGAAAACACGGTTAAAATACCCGCTGGATATTTGATTGAACATGCCGGTTGGAAAGGCAAGCGCGTTGGAAACTGCGGTGTGCATGAAAAACAAGCCTTAGTTCTGGTGAATTACGGCGGTGCAACTGGACACGAGCTCTATTCGCTGAGCACAGCCGTTATGACCGATGTCAAGAATAAATACGGCATCGAATTGGAGCGCGAAGTAAATGTGTGGTAACTTTGCACCTCATTATAAAACCCAACTATTTTGAGCACAATCAGATTTAAAACAGCAGGCACGCCATTTTTCGATCATTTGAAGAACGGAGTAGATTCATATTTCAACGCTACACGTCGCAACAGATGGGGCAATGGGCTCATTTATGTTAAAGCTATTGTCTTGTTAACGAGCTTTTTCGCACTCTATATTTCACTTGTTTTTGGAAGTCTTTCCATTTGGATGAACCTTGGCGCTTGCGTGCTTTTGGGACTGACCTTGGCTGGAATCGGATTCAACTTGATGCATGATGGTGCGCACGGAAGTTTTTCAGACAAGAAATGGTTGAATGAAATTATGGCTCACACCTTAAACATGGTTGGTGGTGATGTAAGTCTTTGGAAAACGAAACACAACGTCATTCACCACTCATTCACGAACATTGAAGGTCACGACGACGATATTAATATTCAGCCCATGATGCGCACGAATGAGAATCAGCCACGTTACAAGATTCACCGCTTTCAGCATATCTACGGATACATTCTTTACTGTTTAACTTACATCTCTTGGATATGGATCGACGATGTGAAGAAATACAGAACCCAACAAGTGGGTATTACTAAACTGAAAAAGTTCACCTTCATCAATCACTTTACTTTTTGGGCGACGAAGTTGAGCTACGTTGCAACGTTTATAGTTCTTCCTATTATTTTCAAAGGATTGTTGGCTGCCATTTTAGGATACTTAATTGTCTCTATGGTAACTGGAATTGTTATCGCTGTTGTGTTTCAATTGGCACACGTGGTTGAGTCTGTTTCATTCAATAACCCTGAGGACACCAATGGAATAATTGAAGAAGAATGGGCCATTCACCAGATTAACACCACTAGTAACTTTGCAACGAAGAACCCTTTGGTGTCTTGGTTTACTGGCGGATTGAATTACCAAGTGGAACACCATTTGTTCCCGCGTATTTCACACGTTCACTACCCGGCATTGAATAAAATCGTTCGCGAAACCTGCGAGAAATTCGGTGTTCAATACCACGAATACGGAACTGTCTTTGCCGCGGTGCGTTCACACACGCGTCACTTGAAGACGATGGGAATTGCCGACTAAAACGTTGCGCAAGGAATAATTCTTCTCTTTACTTTCCGCATGTTTCTGTTGTTCGCCCACAAGTAGGTGACACTAATTTCATGGGAGCCTCCTGTGTTTCCTAAGGCCAACTGAGACGTGGTTATATCATAGCTATACCCTACCTTATAATTTCCTGTTTGAAATCCAATTAGTGCAGAGAATGAATCTCTGTTTGGATGTTGGTATTGATTCGATTTAATTGGAAGTCCCCGATACCAGATTCCCAATACAACGGGATTCAATTCTGTATAAATTCCAATGTCTAACTGATCAAATTTTCCTTGTGCTTGGTAGTTAAACGCGAGCACCATATCCTTTCCAACTTTCGAATAATAATTCGACTTAATCTTTTTTCTAACTCCTCCGTGAACGGAAAGACGTGTCGGAATAATTTCGGTCGTAGCGTTGTAAATGGCTTCATTCGGTTTGTTCATGTGATAAACCGAAACACCCATCCATGCTTTTGCCGAATACAACAGGGCACCAGCAGAAGCGTCGAAATACTTCGCAGGTCCGTATGAGATGGCTTCATAACTCGGATCTCCATCGCGAATCATTTGATCATAGAAAACTAAATTTCCAAAATCTAAGGTCCTGCTCACAAAGCCTAATTGTAAAGCCGGACGGAAAAACAATCCGCGTTTTACCTTCACCTCATAAGCATATTGAAATTGAATTGAAGAAGTCTTCAAACTTCCAGTTCCCAACTTATCACTTCCAGCAATAATACCGAATCCGCTATTGATGGAAGGCGCGTAATGATCGTATGCAAAACGATACGATTTGAATCCGCCAGGAATTAAGGACCATTGATTACGATACAGGGTACTTAATCTACTTTGCGCAGAGGCACCAGCAAAGGCAGGATTCAACAAGGTCGGCGCTGAATAGAACTGCGTGTATTGTTGATCTTGGGCAATCGTATTCAACTCAATGAATAACAGTAGCGCGAAGAAAATCGATTTTAATGTCCGTGTGTTTTTCATCGTGCTAAAAGTGTTAAATCTCCAGTCATGATTTTGCTTGTTCCATTCGAAAACGTAACCGATACTTTCCAGGCATAGACATCTTCCTTGCTCAATACCCCTCGGTAATAACCGTCCCATCCGCGATGTATATCGTTCGTTTCAAAGATCTGTTCTCCCCACTTGTTGAAGATTTGAAATTCATAGAGAACAACTCCTTTGTGAAGCGGACAAAAAACATCGTTCGTGTATCCGAAAGGATCATAATAACCATCTCCTGGTCCACTTGAATTCGGAGTGAAGGCATTCGGATATTCTAAATACCCATCGCCGTATGCAAAGACAACGTCTTCAAGTATTAATGTATCTGGACAATTGAATTCATTGTTCGCAATCAACTGAATACTATAAACACCTTCGATATCATAAAAATGTTTCGGGCTAACTTCACTACTTAAAGAACCATCACCGAATGACCATTCGAATGCCGTAGCATTGTCGCTTGCGTTCTGACATAAGATCGGTTGATCTGGAACAACAACTTGATTTGGCGTAACCGTGAAAGAGGCAACCGCATTGGCATGTGCGATAAATAGATTCGTGAGTTCCAGTGTATCATTCGTTCCATCGAAACCATGAACAACCAACGTTGCTCCGAAAATACCAGATTGGTAAAACGTATAAACAGGATTGTCAGAAGTGGTGTATCCGCCGTCACTGAAGAACCACTCATAGCTATCTGCGTATTGCGAAAGATTGCTCAACGTAACAGTCAAAGGAACACAACCTTCTCCATTTCCTTCAAACAAAGCAACAGGAGCCGGAGGAATAATGGTAATGCTTTGGGCGGTGGTATCGGTACACAAGCCTTCATTCACAATCAATTCAATGTTGTACACTCCCCATGTTGGAAATACGTGAACACCCGGATTGGGAACATAGTATTCACTTCCATCCTCCAATGTCCAATGGAAACCAAGATTCGTCCCGGTGGAATTTTCCTGAAGGGTTACACTGTTGCTCGGCCAAGTCTGAACGAGCGGCGTTACTGTGAAAGCAGCAATTGGAAAGGGTTGAACAATTACCCACAAATCAGTTGTCACTTCACACCCGTATATGTTTGTAGCCGTTAAAGTCACAACAAACGTGGTGTCTATTGGGTACGGATTATAAAACGTTCCTTGCTCGTTGAAGCTTGTACTGGTGTCTCCGTTTCCTAAATTCCAGAAGTATGACGTTGCACCAGTGCTTTGGTTGTCGAAGACAACATCAACAGGATTACAACCAGAAACAATAACATCTGCATCAGCAACTACTTGCGGAAGAACGGTCACTTGATCTGTCCAAACATCAGTACATCCATTCGGTGCTTCAACCGTTAATGTAATTTGATACGTTTGAGATTGATCCGATAAATTGAAATATGTATAGGTGTGTTGAGCTGCAGAAGTGGTTGAATTCAATGCGTCGCCATAGTCCCATGAATATGCATTTGCCCCTTGTGATGCGTTCGTCAAATCTACATTCAAAGGGTAGCAACCATAAACAGTATCTATGGCTGCAATCGCATTCGGAGAATACAAGACAGTGAGCGGATTTGTAACGGTGTCTGTGCATCCGAAAACACTTGAAGAAACCAACGAAACTGTGTAATTCAAATCTTGAAGTCCATTGTTGGAATACAAGTGATACGGGTTGAACGCATTAGAATAAAATCCATCACCGAATGTCCATTCGGCCGAAGTGCCAATAGTAGACGTATTGTTGAATTGCGCTTGAACACTGGCACATGCGGCTCCTGTCCAAGAGAAGCTTGCAGTTACAGCAGGGTAAACCGTAATTTGAACAGTATCTATGCTTGAGCAGGTGCTAACTTGATTCGCCTGTAACACCGCTGTATAAGTAACCGGCTGAGCAGTGTTGTTTACATACAAGAAATCGTGCGCAGCGGCAGTAGTTGTGCTCGTTTGTCCGTTTCCATAATTCCAATTGTAACTTAAAGCATTTTGAGAATTGTTTTGGAAGGTGACATTCAACGGTGAACACCCGCTGTATTGCTGTGTTGACAAATCTGAAATAGCCTGAGGATTAACTGTAACATTGAATGAAATACTGTCGGCGCAACCGAAACTGTTTTCAGCATAACAGGTCACTGTGAAATTTTGTGGCAACAGTGTATTGTTCACATACGTATGGGTTGGAGACGTGTTGATGGAAGTTGAACCGTCTCCGAAATTCCAGATATAAGAAGAACCTCCGGGCATGTATGGCGTTTGTAGCGTGAAGGGCGAACAGCCCACAACAACCGGCATTGACCATTGCAGATTGAGTGACGGACTTACTTGCACTGCAACACTTGCACTATCAGAACATCCCAACGCCGAAGTCACTGTCAATTCCGTTTGGAACGTATTCAGCACCCCGTTGATGTTGTAGTAGGTGTGAGAAATATTTGGGGTATACGCTGTGAGTCCATCTCCGAAATTCCATTCAAACTGAATTCCATTCAAAGATGTGTTTTGGAAATCAACTTGAAGTGGACTGCAGCCGGAAATTTCTGAATAAGTAAATGCCGCATTCACTTCCGGATAAACATGAACGAAATAAGTTTCAGCATCGGTGCAACCATAGATGGAAGTTCCTACCAAATGAACGGTGTAATCCGCTGTACTTCCTGAAAGATTCTCATAAGTATAAGAAGGTGTTGCAGCAGCTGATACATCGCCGTTTCCGAAGCTCCATGCATAATTCGCAACTCCAGGGAAGAAGGGTGCATCAAACGTGAAAGGTGAACATCCTGAAACCGTCGGATTAAATAACGGGAAAATCAAGGGAGGATAAATCAAGACGTTGTTGCTCACGGTATCTGCACAACCACCGATGGAGGAAGCGATCAAACTAACATCCCATGTATTAGGAACGCCAGTGGCGTTCGTATACAAATGCGATCCATTCAACCCTGTTGAAGCACTGCCGTCGCCATAATTCCACACGTACGTCGTCGCATTTGTAGAAGTATTCGCAAACCCAATAGTTATCGGCGCGCAAGCATCATAGTCGGTTTGCGAAAAAGAAGCTTCCGGTTGCAAATAAACCGTTACCGGAAACGATGTACTGTCGAAGCAACCGAATGCCGATTCACCGACAAGAGATACAGTAAAATTCTGTGCTGCATTTGTTGGGTTGTTGTAGGTGTGAATCGGTGAAATAAGTGATGAAGTAAATCCATCACCGAAGTCCCACGAAAACCCCTGAATACCTCCAATGGCAGGCATTTGAGCACTAAAAGGAGAACATCCTTCCAACGATGTAAATGGAAGTTGAATATCCAAAATTGGATATATTGGAAGCGCCAATGTCGCTGTATCCAAACATCCTCCACTCGAATAAGCCACCAACGTTACATCATACCACCACAAAAATCCACTGTTGTTATTGTACGCATGATTCGGATCTTCAACAATCGATGTTGCGCCGTCTCCAAAGTTCCAAGCGTAAGAAGTAGCACCCAACGACAAATTGTTAAACTCAACGGGCGCTGTTGAACATCCCAATACATTGTTTGCGATTTCGAAATTCGCAACAGCGCCGCCCAACACAGTAACAACACTGCTCTGTGTGTTCGTGCATCCAAATTCATTAATCGCTGTGAGCACAACGTTGTAAGGCAAATTGTAAATCGTGTTATTTCCAAACACGTGAATTTCATTCGAATTGGTTGAAAGTGGCCCGTCGTTGAAGTTCCATGAATATGAAGTTGCCCCTTGAGAAGCATTGGTAAAGGCGACTTCCAGCGGTTGGCATCCTGAAACAATATCTTGCGTAAACGAAGCCGTGGGATTCGGATGAACTGTAATATTTCCTTGCGCACTCGCCGAACAATAAGGCGTACTAATGTTTAATGTAATTGGAAAAGTTCCCTCAGCTGCGTAGACATGTGTTGGTGTCAATTGGCTCGAAGTTCCACCATCGCCAAACGTCCATTGAGCGCTCGTTATTGGATTACCCGAAGCGGTTACCGATGTGTTGGTGAAGGTTGCATTTGCGCCTACGCAAGGACTGGTAACCGTAAACAAGGGAACGGGAGTGACGTAGACATGCAAGACTTCCGTATCTGTCTTCGTGCAACCATTTGCAGCAGTTACTAAAACCGAAACCGTATAGTTTCCCGGTGTAGTAATCGAAAGCGTATCTGGAGTCTGTCCGGTGTAAGTTCCGAAAGCCCCCAAATTCCACTCAAATAAAATTCCCAAATTAGAGACTACATTCAGCGCAGTTGTCAGTGAATCACACGCTTGCGCTGGTGATGCTGTAATACTTGCCGTAGGACTCGGAAGAACAGTGACTATAACTGTGGCGGTATCGGCACAAGCACTGCCCCAACCGTTATTGAACACGCGATTACTAACTACAAAAGTTCCTGCAGTATTAAAAGTGAAATTCACATTTCCACTTCCTAAATTCTGCCAGTTATTATTGTTTCCGAAGTTCCATTGGTAAGATTGATTCGTTCCGGTTGAACCTTGATAAAACGTCACCTGTCCTCCTGAACAAATGGTATCCGTTGATGCAGAAATACTTGCAACAGGCGGAGGAACAATGTGAACGGTAATTGAGTCTTCAACCACACCACAATAACTGCTATCCGAAAGTGTGACAGTATAATCACCTATTCCTGGAAATGCAATCGTCTGTGGGAAGCTTGGTGGCCAAGGCATCCAAGCGGTCACCGAATCTGCGCCTTGTCCCCAATAGTCGCCAAAATTCCAACGCTCTTGACGCTGAAAGGTATTTCCTTGGTTCAAGCAATTCCGAATCGTTGTATTGTTAAATGTGAAGGCTGTGTCGGGAAAACACTTCGTAATTGCAGAAGCACTAATTTGCGCTTGGTCAAGTGTCCAAACATTCACAGGATTGAACGTGGCTACGGAAGGATTTCCTTGAAGAATATTACAGTAGTTGGAAGACGTTAAAGAAACCGTGGTTTCACAATTGATAGCGCTTGAACTATTGTACAAATGACTAACCACTTGATTCCAGTTGGAGGCACCAAATTCAAGCACAGGAGAACCATCGCCGAAATTCCAAGTGAATTGTGTTGTTTCAGAAACGTTTGTTGAAGAATTTACAAATTGTACAGAATCCGGAGCGCACACTTGTGTGGCCACATTTCCGGGAACTTGAATAGAGGCATTCGTGGCCTGCTCCATAACAACGACTCCAGCAATCGAACAACCAGTTCCTCCTTCAGTAACACTCACCAAGAACGTATCCACCGCAGCTAAATAGATGTGTTGAAGAACGGCTGGACTTGTCCATGTCGCGCCAGTTGTTACAGGAGAGCCATCTCCCCAATCTATGGTGTAATTGTCCCACGTTCCAGAAGGCTGAAGGTTCAGTGAAAAATCGCCTCCGGAGCAGCCAAACCAATAAGGCGTGGTTACAACGTTTCCGTCATAATCATAGACGCTTGGACATTGCGCGATAACATTGTACAGCGATGAAAAAAATAATATAACAAGTAGCGCTCTTCTCATGTGTGTATCCTACGAAAGGAATTAAAAAAGGTTCACACAAAGAGAGAAGTTTTTTTAACATGAAATAGACACCTCTTGCGAAGTTTTCGACAATTAACCTTCGGTAAGTTTAAGACTCTGTGCCATCTCGGCCACAGCTGGACAAACTAGCGTGTTGCGAAAGGTAAGAGACATGATTTGAGTCATGTTTTTCCGATCGGTATGCGGGTATTCGCGGCAAGCCTTCGGCCTAACTTCATAAATGTTGCAACTGTTGTCTTCCAAATTTAAAAACGAACACGGACTTGAATTCAGCACCCAATCGCGCATCTCATCCATATGCAAATACTTGTCTGTAAACTCTGCTACGCGCATTCCCACATGCTTTGCAATACGTTCAATATCTACATCGCGAAAAATAGGACTCGTGGTTCTGCAACAATTCCCGCAGGTTAAACAGTCAGTCTTTGCAAAAACCTGCTTGTGCAGCGCATGAAAAACATCATCAATCTTTTTCTTCTTAGCCAAACGATTGAAGAGTTTCTTATTCTCTTTCACATTCCTTTGCGCTTCCTCTAAAAATCGTATTTGCTTGTCATTCATGTGGGTCAGAAAATGCAGGGTTTTGTAAAAAAGAGGTGTCGGTTAAACATTTCAAAAACGAAATCAAATCCGACTTCGACTGTGCGCTCAATTGCAATCCGCCTACTGTAAATTTCATAAACGGATCTATCGTTGCACTAGGTATTCCTCCGCTATTGTAGTGATCTATCACTTGCTCCAACGTTGTGAATCTCCCGTCGTGCATGTATGGTCCAGACAATTCAACATTGCGCAAGGTAGGTGTTTTGAATTTACCGTTATCGTATACACTTCCCGTCACTGCGCCTCTCCCTAAATCGCTGAACGTTGCATCTAACCCGTTGTTGTGAAATAAATAATCGCTCATTTGCATGCTTCCAAATCCGTGACAGTGGAAACAATCCGCACCAAAACTTCCACCAGGAACTTGATCCGGACTTCCTCCTTCGGTTAAGAAAAGATTGAACCCATTTTGCTCTGCTAGTGTAAACTGGTATTGACCTATTCGCTGTTTATCGAATTTTGAATTAGAAGAAATCATCGTTCTTAAGAATGAAGCAATGGCCTTTACTATTTTTTCTTTCGTGACTTCATTTGACCCATAGGCCTTGAAGAACAACGCGTCATACAAGGGATCTGTATCTATTTGTTCAACAGCATGGCCCCAATCTTCTGCCATTTCAATGGGATTTTCAACAGGCTCATAAATTTGATCTTCAAGCGTAACAGCTCTTCCATCCCAAAAATAAGTTGGCGACCAACCCATATTCACCAAGGGCATGGCCTGACGCGTACCGACTTCGCCATTGATTCCAATGGAATACTGACGCGGATCTGAAAATCCGTTCTCAGGTAAATGACACGTCCCGCAAGACATCGCGTCATCACCACTCAATTTTTTTTCCCAAAATAAATAACGTCCCAAATTCACACCTTCCACCGTTAGCGGATTATCTGCTGGAATATCCATGGGAGGGAAAAACGGAGGAATAACGAGATCGTATGGAGTGGCTATGGGACCTTCAGGCGCCTCGTGCTTACATGTCCACAAGAGACTTGCCAATGCAATGAGAAATAAGAACGTGAAACGCCGTGCGGTCATACTTCAAAAATACGCGAGAAAGAACAAACAAATTTATTTCATTCGCTAATCTTCCTCAGCCGATAAAAATTTTTCATTCTGAACGAAATTCCAGTCGGTCAACGTCTTCAAAAAAGCCACCAAGGCCGCCTCTTCTTCCTTCAATAAATTTAGAGACTTTACGCGTGCATCTTTCGTTGAACGAGTTCCTCCTCCGGTGTTGTAAAACGAAACCACTTCTTCCAACGAACTCATGGAACCATTGTGCATGTAGGGCGCTGTCAATTCAATATTACGCAAAGTGGGAGTCTTGAATTTCCCTCGATCAGATGCCAAATATGTTTTTCTTTCCAAACCAATGTCGGCATCTTCCAAACCTAAAATATAAAACTGGTAATCCGTAAAAAACGGCCCAGCATGACAACTGCTACATTGCGTGCGTTCAGAAAAAAACAATGCCATTCCTTCTTTTTCCAAATCAGAATAATCATTCGACTTCAAAAAATAATAACGATCGAATTTTGAATCGCCACTGATCAAAGCACGCTCGAAGCACGCCAATGCGCGCGTTATCGTGAACGCATCCAATTCTCTTCCATAAGCGGCTTTGCTCAAAGCGGAATAATTCGAGGAACTCTTCAATCGATCAATGACCTCTTCCATGCTCAGCGATAATTCATGCTTTTCATGAATGGGTCCAAGCGCTTGCAATTCCAAGGTTGGTACTCCGCCTTCGCTCATGAAATAAGGAGACCACGCTAAGTTTGCAAGGGTGGGTGCGTTCCGAGCGAATTCATTTTCATGAAAGGAAGAAAACGCTCTTCCATCGGTGAAGGCAGCAGGCAATCGATGACAAGATGCGCAAGACTGATCTTCGTTCTTCGACAACTTCACTTCATAAAATAATTTTTTTCCCAATTCGAATCGAAGAAGCGTGGGCTCATTTCCTTCTGGGAAATTTATAGGTGGAAAATAATGCGGTTGTTTGAATGAAATAGGCTTGTCTTGCAATCCTTCTTCGGCGCAGCCTGAAAGGATTCCAGCTAACAAAAAAAAGAAAACTACGATTCTCATTGAAAATGAAACGCTGAAACAAAATTGTTCGTGATGCGCTCCGCCAATGGAAAATTCGAAGTGGTGTGCGTAAGGTTGTCAATAGACAAATCAATAGGATCCACAGGTCTGTTGAAGACACTGTCAATAGCCACTTCTATGTTGAAGGTACGCGCATCGCCTTCCGCCAAGCTTACATTTCCAGTATTGAAATGCAAGACGCGATACAGAGGATCGTCTCCTGTGTGATAAGAGTAAGAATCCATCAACGGCGCATTCGGCGTGCCTGTTAGCTCATACCTTCCTTCCACCTTTACAAAAATATATCCAGTGTTCCAATACCAAAACATGCCGTTGGAACCTTGAACACTCAACGGATTGGAATTCTCGTATTGAGAAGGATCTACATTCTTATTCAGGTTAGCAGGCACTCCTACACCGAAAGAAAGCGAAGAAAATGTTTGCGGAGAAACATTCAACGAAAGTGTTTTCGGTTCAAGAAGAGTAAACATAAAAGCTTGTTTCAACAAGGTTGAATCAGAACCGTTGTGCGCGAAAATATTCGACAAATAAAATTGAACGTTTTCAACCCTGAGCTGCTGTCCGAAGGAATTGGTATAAACCGAATCAATGGAAAGCGGCTCACCGTTGTACGTTGGAATAAATTTCAGATGCACTTTCGGCTTCGGAGTTTGTGGACTTTCTTCCCCACAGGACCCGAGAAATAGAGCAAGTAAAACGACGAAGAAATAATTATTCACAATTTTCATTTTCATTGCTACATGGATTTACTTTCACTTCACAAATTAAAGATAACATTCAATTTGCAAATTTGACTTTCTATTGATGGAAAATGAACCCTTTCTGGTATTAAAAAGTTCTGCAGGTAGCGGAAAGACCTACGCCCTGGTTAGACACTTTCTTTTTTTAAGTTTAAAGAGCGAAGAAGCCTTTGCTTACAGCCACATTTTAGCTATTACGTTCACCAATGCCGCAGCTTCTGAAATGAAGGAGCGCGTAATGGAAAGACTGCATGAATTCACCTTTCAAAAAGCATTAGAAGGAGAGAATGAATTGTTCAACGACATTCGAAAAGAGCTCAATGTTTCACCCATGATTTTGCAAGAGCGCGCAAGAAAGACGTTGTCGCACATGCTTCACAATTATTCCCGCTTGAGCATCAGTACCATTGATAGCTTTACGCACCGCATTGTGCGCGCCTTCGCGAAAGACCTTCAGATTCATCCCGACTTTTCCATTGAAATGGATACCGAGAAGTTTTTAGAGCAATGTGTAGACGCTTGTCTCGATGAAGTTGGCGAAGATGCTGAGCTTACCACCTACCTTGAGAATTATGTGTTAAGCAATTTCGAAGAGGAAGAAGATTGGAATGTTCGAAAAGGAATGATTGGTATATCAAGACAGCTGGTGAAGGAAGATGCACGTAACATTCTACAGCTGTTCGAGAATTTGCACATTACGGAATATGAATTAATTAAAAAAGCTTATCAAGCGAAGCTTGCGGAGCTCAAGGAAGAGCTCTTCAACAGAATCGACGGTGTCTTCGAGAAGATTGATGAGAGCAATCTGTCCGCACAAGATTTTTTCAATAATGGAAAAGGAACCATTACGTATTTGCGGAAAGTAAGAAGTGGAACTTTCGATTTACCTGGAGCCAATCTTCTTAAAGTTCTCGAAAAAGGATGGGGCAAACCGAAACAAACGCAAGTAGATGCTCTGAATCCGCAACTCAATGAGACAGCAGAATTCGTTATTGATTGGTTGAAAGGAAACAACAAGCACGACTTCACCCGAATAAGCAAAATACTTCCCCGCATATTTACCACTGGGCTCCTCAGCAAGCTGAACGAAGTTAGTCAGCGAATTAAAACCGAGGAAAACCTCTTACTCATATCAGACTTTCACGCCATTGTTTCCGCTGTGGTTCAAGAAAGCACCGCTCCCTTCATTTATGAGCGTGCTGGAGAAAGGTATCATAACATTCTCATCGATGAGTTTCAAGATACTTCTGAGATGCAATGGAAGAATTTCCTTCCACTTTTCGAAAATGCCATTGCACAAGGAAATTTCAATTTGGTTGTTGGAGACGGAAAGCAGAGCATTTATCGCTGGAGAAACGGGAATGTTGAACAGTTCGTTCGACTTCCGAAATTGTATGATGGCGCTCCGGATACCATGCAACACTTGTTGAACGATGCGTACAAAGAAGAAGTATTAAATACAAATAGAAGAAGTGGAAAAGCGATAATCGAATTCAACAACACCCTTTTCGGCGCATTGAAAGAAAAGCTTGGACCGCTGCAAGATGTGTATGACAAACATGAGCAAGAATGCAGCAAAAAACATCCCGGATTTGTTGAAGTTCAAACCGTAGTCTTAGACAGAAAAGACAGCGGTGATTTACACATGTTGAATGGCATAGTAGAAGCTATACGTGAATGCAAAGCAGACGGGTATGATTGGGGAGATATTGCCATTCTTACACGGAAAGG
>Ga0192647_101317_pt1 | contig 16370 bp, 18 predicted proteins | sample LauGreFa1BDMLBSN_2_FD_133046 | JGI IMG/M metagenome (GOLD analysis project Ga0192647, IMG submission 133046) | Freshwater lake microbial communities from Lake Michigan, USA - Fa13.BD.MLB.SN - reassembly | ecosystem: Environmental > Aquatic > Freshwater > Lake | place: Lake Michigan, USA...
TAAGTATTTTTTCAAAACTATATTCATACTTATAAATTTATTTGTAAAATTCACTTGCCTTTCTATGTCGTAAAGTAATATAATAATTATATCTCCCGGCATAAATTCTAGTGGGAAACCTTCTTCGAAATAGATTAATTGCAAAATAACCTAATTTCTAAAAATTACAATTCCAATGTTTCCGAGGTTTATAAGAAATGAGTTGTGGTGCAAATTGTGGTGCAAATGAAAAAAGCACCTACAAAGTTTTACTTCGTAAGTGCTTGAATTTTCTGTGGGCCCACCAGGGCATGATCCTGGGACCCCCTGATTATGAGGGTTTCTAGTAGTATTCTATACCTTTTCTTTTATTGATAATCAATAGGATACAAGATTGAAATAGATTTATATTTCTCATATTTCACCTCTTTTAACCCGTTTTTGGTGAAAACCTGGCCCGGAACCTGGCCGGGTTTTTATTACTTGAATAGTATAATAAATTTGAATTTATTCAGTTTTCCTTACTTGTTACTAAATCGTTTTGTTCACTTTTGAAAGCAGTTCTTCTTTATTTTATTTTTAACAACGTAAATAATTAAATTTGTAGTAAAATAGGGATTTAATGCAAGTATAAGTTTATGTGTATACACATTAAATAAATTTAACATAACAATGACTAATTGAAAACTACAAAACAATATATTAAGGATCATGCTTTGAAGCTTTTCAATCAAAGTGGATTCGTAAATGTAAGATTACAACATATTGCTGATGCCGCATTTATTAGTGTTGGTCATTTAGCCTATCACTTTAAAAATAAAGATAGCATCATTAATGAATTATATGATGATCTTAAAAATAAGCAAGAATTGATGCTAAATGAATATAGAGTTGTTCCTTTATTTGAAGATATACATGCCTATTTAATTGCCACATTCGAACAACAGCAAAAGCATATTTTTTTTTACACAGATACTATAGAGGTATTAAGGGCTTATCCAGAAATAGAAATTAAACATGAACAATATATTAAGTGGCAATTATCTCAATTAAATCTAATGCTAGCTTTTAATGCATCAAGAGGGGCTTTGATTTCTTTTAGTTCTAAACAACAACATCAATTAGCTTGGCAAATACGTTCTATCACTGACATGTGGCAATATATTAAAAAAGTAGAAGGCAAAAAAGACTTAAATATGCATCTTTTTTTAGATGATATTTGGTCCATTATATCTCCCTTTTTTACTGATATGGGCCTAAGAGAATATCAGCAATTAAATCATATAAGCCTTAATATAACTCACTAAAAACATTATATGCCTTCAAATAAATTTCGATTACAAGAAGAGGTCTATGACTCAATGCTATTATATTTAGACGAGTCAATGAATTTAGAAAAAATAGGTAATCAAAATGATGTACAATTTATACATCAAGATTTTTGGTTACAAAACACGGCAGTTATTGAAAATATAGAAAGTGTAAATGGTGAATGGAATATTTTCTTGCTTTTTGCAGATCACTTGACACCTTTAAAATTTTTAAAACGAAAAATTATCCAATATTCAAGTTTTAAAAAAGCTGTTTTTAATGCTCAATATATGAGAAGGCAAGCTGCCAAAGATCAAAGAGGTACAATTATAATTGATATTAAAAATTTTGAATTAAACTTTAGTTGAAATGTCCTATACAAAACAAAAAATTTTAAATGAAAGTAAAAAGCTATTTTTTGAGGTTGGTATAGCAAATACGAGACTACAACAAATTGCAGATGCAAGTAGTATGAGTATTGGAAATCTAGCCTATCATTTTAAAAATAAAGAATCAATTGTTGAGGCAGCTTATGAAAATTTGTTCGACGAACTGTCTAATATATTGGCTAAATATATTACCAATTCTCCCTTACAAGCAATTGACGAGTTATTTACGGGATTATACCACTTTTACGATAACAACCGGTTTACGTTCAATAATATATGGGAGATAGAAAGAAACCATCCCCTTATTCAGGAGCAATGGCTGAGTGTTAATCGAAAGATTTTACAACAAGTATCTAGTAAGCTATTGTCTTCACAAAAATTAGATCTTTTAAAGGAGGAACAGTTTAAAGGGCAGATTAATATGATTTCCAATAATTTACATGTAATAATTATTTTTTGGCTCCCACAACGCTTTACTCAAAACCAACAAGTAAGTGAAAGGTTATTTAAAAAAAACCTATGGAGTATTCTTTACCCTTTTCTGACGGTTAGAGGGCAAGAAAATTTTCATCAAAATATTAATTCAAAATATTTTTTGGATTTTTAGAAATTATTTTCTAAGTTTAGTAAATAATTTCTAAATTTCATAATTAAAACGATTGTTTATGGCTAATGTACTTTGGTTGCAAGGTGGTGCATGTAGTGGGAACACTATGTCTTTTTTAAATGCCCAAGAACCTACCGTAATTGAGTTGGTTGTTGATTTTGGTGTAAATATTCTATGGCATCCTTCCATTGGGATGGAAATTGGACATCAGGTCACACATTTAATGCAAGATATTATTGCTGGGAAAGTTCAAATGGATATCCTAGTCTTTGAAGGATCTATTATTGAAGGTCCAAATGGAACAGGGACAATGAACTATTTTTGTGAGAGACCAATGAAAGATTGGGTTAAAGAACTTTCTGCGGTTGCTGGCTTTGTTGTCGCAATTGGTGATTGCGCTACATATGGTGGTATTCCTGCTGTAGCTCCAAATCCGAGTGAAAGTACTGGTATGCAATTCTTAAAAAAGCAAAAAGGAGGTTTCCTTGGCGCAGATTTTGTTTCTAAAGGAGGGCTGCCTGTTATAAATATTCCTGGATGTCCTGCACATCCAGATTGGATTTCTCAAATTTTAGTAGCTATTGCCACTGGCAGAATTGGCGATGTGAAAATTGATGAATTTCATCGTCCACAAACATTTTTTACTGATTTTGTACAAACAGGTTGTCCTAACGTATCAAACTTTGCACAAAAAATTGACGGCGGATTTGGTAAAAGAGGGAATGGCTGTCTATTTTATGAGGTGGGATGTCGTGGGCCAATGACTAGGGCGAGTTGTAATAGAATTTTGTGGAATAGAACTAGCAGTAAAACAAGAGCTAATCACCCATGTCTAGGCTGTACTGAACCTGGTTTTCCACACAATGATCTTGTTAAAGGGTCAGTATTCAAAACAATGAAGTATTTAGGTTTTATTCCTAAAGAAGTACCACATGGCGAAAGTAAATTAGGATACATGATGAAAGCGGGGGTTGCTAAAATACTACCTACAAATCATGCAGTAATGGAAGGCAGTAAATAAATTAATCATTTAAATAAATTAGATATGTCAACTGTAAAAGAATTAAATATTTCACCAGTAGGTAGAGTAGAAGGTGATTTAGATGTAAAAGTTTATATGGAAAATGGAGTTGTAACCCGTGCCCATACACAAGCCGCAATGTTTCGCGGTTTTGAAAAAATAATGGAGGGCAAAGATCCCCAAAGTGGATTAATAGTAACACCACGTATTTGTGGAATTTGTGGGGGCTCGCATTTATATTGTGCATCATCGGCCTTAGACACAGTTTGGAAAACAACTTTACCTCCAAATGCACTTTTGCTTAGAGCATTAGGTCAAGCTACTGAAACTATTCAAAGTATTCCACGTTGGTTCTATGCAATATTTGCAACAGATTTAGCAAATAAGAAATTTGCTAACAAGCCATTGTATAGTGAAGTTGTAAAGAGATTTTCTGCATACGTAGGCACTTCCTTTCAAAGTGGAGTGACTGCAAGTGGACGACCAGTTGAGGTATACGCTTTATTTGGTGGACAATGGCCACATAGTAGTTATATGGTTCCTGGTGGTGTAATGTGTGCTCCAACATTGAAAGATATTACACGAGCACATTCTATTATGAATCAATTTAGGAATGACTGGTTAGAAACAACTTGGTTAGGCTGTTCTATTGAGCGTTATCGTAAAGTGCAAAGCTGGGATGATCTAATGGCTTGGGTAGATGAAAACGAAAGCCAACGCAATAGTGATTTAGGATTATTTGTAAGGGCCTCTTTAGAATTCGGATTAGATAAATTTGGACAAGGTTGTGGAAATTTTGTTTCATATGGTACTTATTTACATAAAGACAAGTACAATCATCCAACCGTAGAGGGTCGAAATGATGCATTAATTAGTCCAGCCGGTTATTATGATAGTCACAAAAAAGAATACCATGACTTTAACCATTTAGATATTAAAGAGCATGTGACACATAGTTGGTATGAAGATCACAAAGCTGCACATCCTTGGGATGAACCTATACCAACGCCAGTTCAATCTGAAAATTTAGAAAATACTGATTTTAACGGCAAATACAGTTGGTCTAAAGCACCTCGCTATTTGGATGTACCTGCAGAAGCTGGCCCACTTTCACGTTGCATTATGTATGCGAAGCCAAATAATCTAGATCATCAAATCAAGGATTACTTGATGAAAGACGTAATGGATAAAATGGGTCCGAGTGTATTTGTTAGAACATTAGCAAGAGTTCACGAAGCACCAATGTTGTACGAAAAAATTGACCAATGGTTAAGAGAAATAGATTTAGATGGTGAGTTTTATATTAAACCTGAGGAGAGAGATGGCAAAGGTTTTGGTGCAACAGAAGCTGCTCGTGGCGCATTAGCACATTGGATAGAAATTGAAAATGGAGTCATTAAAAACTACCAAGTTATGGCTCCTACTACTTGGAATGTTGGTCCTAATGATGGAGCAGGTGTTTCAGGTCCAATTGAAGCCGCTCTTGAAGGTATAGAAATTGAAGATGCAAGTGATCCAGTAGAAGTTGGTCTAGTTGCGCGATCATTCGATAGCTGTTTAGTATGTACTGTGCATGCTCATGATGCAAAAACTGGGGAACAGCTGGCTAAGTTTAAATTATAAAAGCAAATTAAAAGTTTTTAAACTTTATTAAATAGGTTAGAAAATTATTTCTAACCTATTTTTAGTTAGAGCAAAATATATAAACTAATATTGGCGTAACAAAGAATTATATGAAAACTGCAATAATGGGGTTCGGAAATCCTTGTAGGAGTGATGATGCTATTGGAATCTATGTAATAGAAGAACTCGCAAAACAAATAAAAGATAAAGAAAATATTTCAATCTTAGATATGGGAACAGGTGCATTTGAAGTATTATTTAAACTAAAAGGTCATCAAAAAATAATTTTAGTAGATGGTGTTATTAATACTGGAGAAAAGGCAGGTACTTTGTATAAAGTCCCTGCTAAAGAGGTAATGTCTGCGCCTCAAGATGATCCAATGGTTTTTTTACACAGTATAAAGTGGGATCAAGCGTTAAGTTATGCCAAGAAAATACTGCAGGATCAGTATCCAGAAGATATTACTGTTTATTTAATTGCCATAGACAATATTAAATTAGAAATGGACTTGAGTCTACCAGTAAAAAATGCTGGAGATAAGGTCGTTCAATTAATTTTAGAAAACGAGTTAGGTTAATTGCTTTTTAAACACAATTCATTAATTTATTTTGGTAAGACTTTTAAATAAACATATTATAATTGATGCAATTATTGTTGAAAAACTATTTCCAAATGCGGCTCAAGTTTGTTGGGTTTATTATTCTTCAAAAAAAACTATATTAATTGCTTCTCAATTTGATGACCATTTTAAAAGTTTACATAAGACATCAATGAGCATGTTAAAATATAAGAATAAAGTAGGCGATCGAAGTATTTCTTTAGAAGAACTACTAATTGATAATAAACTAGATGACATTGATAGGACATTAGAATACACAGCTGATCAAAATATAAAAATTCTTTCAATTTTTATATAAAAATCACCCTAAAAAGAACTAAAATAATGATTACAATATTTACATCAGTTGATTTGCTAGATCAAATTCAACGTTTGATCGAAACTGAAGACAGGTTAAATGAGCTTGTTAATTTTTCAGATAAAATAAGCGATCAAACGGCTATTAAAGTCAATACTACTACAATCGAGATTTTCCCAGATTGGGATAATACACAGCCACCTCTATTATTTCCGACTTTACAATTTGACAATAAAATATTACTAGGGGTCATTTACACTAAATTAAATAATTTCGAAAAAGCTTATTCTTTATTAAAAGATAACCCAGAGATATTAAATATAATAGATTTATTAAATCGACTCCAAAATGGCGTATTAATAGATTTTTCTTTATTAAGTGGAGATGATAATATCACTTTGCATAACCGTGCAGTAGCCATGCAATATGGAACTAGTGAGTCTCAATTCGCAATAGAAGATATAATAGATACTTATTACAAGGCAACTAAAAATATTGATAATTTAAACCATTCTCTTTATACAAATTACCTATTATCTCAATTATACATTGATATCCTTGATATGAAAAAAGCACAAGAGTTAATAAATAGCATCTTGTCTAAAAATATTACTAAAAAAATTGAATTTTCATGTAAAGATCTTTTATCCAAAATTTGGATTGGTCAGATATCAATCCCCTACGATCAAATTTTTTTAGAAAAAATAAAAAATATTTTATGGGAGTGTCTTGAATATTTTGAATCTGAAAATAAAGAAGTAGAATCAGCAATGATACTACTAGACGCAGGTTATGTCGCTACAATAAGTAATAGTTTTAGTGAAGCTTTAGGTTATATTAATAGGGCAATATTGATTTTCACTAACGAAAAATTAGATGCACTAATAGCACAAGCTAACCTAATTAAAGGTAATTTATTACAGACATGGGGACAGAATGGTAATCCTCAGTTCTACAGATCGGCAGTAAAAGCATATCAAGACGCACTTAGAGTTTTTACAAAAGAAAATACCCCTAATATTTTTGCTGAAATTCAACATCAATTAGGGAAAGTCTATGCAGAAATACCTGATGAAGTTAAAAAGAAAGGTGTCTGGGCTGCTGTATCGGTCTCTTCATTTAATGAAGCTTTGAATTATTACAATAAAGTTGATTTTCCATATGAATTTGCAATGATTTGTCAAAGCTTTGGGAATGCGTATACTAAATATCCCGCTTCGCTTCATACTGATAATTATGACAAAGCGCTTGCTTGGTATAGAGAAGCCTTAGATATAAGAACTGTTCAAAATTATCCTATAGAAAGAGTTCTTTCTTTGTCAAATTACTTAGAAGCTAGTTGGTTTGTAGGTAATAAAGATGATTTTGATCAAGAAAGATTTGAAGATATGATGAATATTGCTAACGAGATTTTAACCATTTCTAATGATCCAGATATAGTTGAAAATACTAAAGCTGATATAGAGAAACTACTAACAGTCAAAGCCAACCTTTCAAAATAGAAAATATTTTCTAATACGATCTATTTTAATAGTTATCAATAAATACTGAGTTATATTTACTCATCATAATTTTACTCATGCACGAAATATCTCTAGTAAGAAATATATTTAAAACGCTAGAAGCGGAATTTCCAGACACCTTTCATAATATTAGAAATATTTATTTAACTGCGGGAGAGCTTAGCAATGTTCAACCTATTTTAATGAAAAACGCTTTTGATGCAGTAGTTCTGGATGAGCCTAAATATGCTAAGACAATTCTACATGTAGAAGTGTTACCTGTAATAATATATTGTGATGATTGTAACCAAAAAACACCTGTTAATCAATATAAATTTATTTGTGGTATTTGTAATAAACCGTCAAAAAATGTTATACAAGGGGAGGAATTATTAATTTCTAAAGTAGAATTTGAAAAATAAATAATATGAGTCAACCAAAAAGTAATAGAGCTTCGGTAGGGAGTGTTCAATGTGAAAATACCACATTGAATTTATTAAAAGCCAACGATTTTGTGGCAAAAGCAATCAAAGACAAACTTTTACCACATAATATTTTAGTACTTAATGTTTGTTCTTCACCTGGAAGTGGTAAAACAACATTGATGCAAGAAACTGGTAAAAGACTAAAAAATAAGCTGAAAATAGGAGTTTTAGTTGGTGATCCTGAAACCGAGAGAGATGCTATTAGAATAAGAGAAGCAGGGATAGATTGCCTTCAGATAGTAACTGGAGGCATGTGCCATATTGAAGCACAAATGATATTACAAGCATTAGATCACTTCGACTACAAAGACCTTGATATTTTATTTATTGAAAATGTTGGTAATTTAGTTTGTCCAGCTGCATTTGATCTTGGAGAGGACTATAGAATAACACTAATAGCAACTACAGAAGGTGATGATAAACCCAAGAAATATCCTAGAATGTTCTTAACCAGTGAATTAATGGTTGTGAGTAAGTCTGATCTTTTACCCTATGTTCCATTCAGTATTGATGCTGTTACAAAAGATGCAAGAGAAATAAATCCAGATTTAGATGTCATTAGTATTAGTACTTTAAATGGTGAAGGGTTAGATCAATGGTGTAATTGGCTTCAAGAGAAAGTAAAACAAAAAAATACTCAATAAGCTAATTGGAAAGAGTAAATACATATCATATTCATCTTAGCGGTATTGTACAAGGCATTGGATTTCGACCAATGTTATACAATTATGCAATCAAGAATAGCATAAACGGGCTTATTTATAATTCGTCAGAAGGTTTACATTTTGAATTTAATTCAAATGAATTTGAATCAAAAAAAATTTTCAAGGATATAAAATTTTATGCTCCAAAATATGCTAAAATAATTAATGCTACTTTAAATAAAGTAGTTGATAAAAAGTTTATATCTATTTCTATCAATAACAGTACTACTGAGTTAAACAATTCAGTTTTACTTACTCCTGACTTTTCTATTTGCGATGAGTGTATTGAAGATATAAATAATATAAATAACAGACGATATCGTTACCCTTTTACTACTTGTAATACTTGTGGGCCACGTTATTCTATCATAAATAAATTACCTTATGATAGGATAAATACAACAATGAAAATTTTCAAATTATGTAATGATTGCAATATTGAATATTATAATATTCATGATCGAAGATATTTTGCACAAACAATATCTTGTCCTAATTGTGGGCCAACTATGAAAGTATATGATAATTTTAAAAATCTAATATCAGAAGGGAATGAGGTTGCTTTAAATTTTATTAAAGAACAGTTAGTAAAAGGTAAAATTATTGCGATAAAAGGTATAGGAGGTTATTTACTTATATGTGATGCGACAAATGTCAATATAATTAAAACTTTAAGAATAAGGAAAGAAAGACAAAATAAGCCTTTTGCAATAATGGTAAGGGATTTCAAACAAGCATCTGAATACGCATTTATATGCGATATGCAAAAAGAACAGTTAACATCAAACTATTCTCCTATCGTATTATTGAAGAAAAAAGTAAATAATGCAGCGATGGAAGAAATCGCACCTGGTTTAAGCAATATTGGTATTATGCTTCCATATTCGCCTTTATTCAATATTATACTTAAGGATTTTGATAAACCCATCATCGCAACTAGTGGAAATATTAGTGGTTCCCCGATAATCTATAATGATTCAGATGCGATTAAAAAGCTTTCTCAATTCGCTGATTTTATAATTACAAATAATAGAGATATTGTTATGCCTCAAGATGACAGTATCGTAACGATTACTAACTATAAGAAACAACGAATTATTTTAAGAAGATCAAGAGGTATGGCTCCTTCCTTTTTCCATTCATTAATTATTTCTGATAAAATTTTAGGTACTGGGGCATTACTAAAAAGTAGCTTTTCATTTTCGGAGAATAACAATATATATGTGAGCCAATATTTCGGGAATACTGATAATTATGATACACAAGTAAAGTATAAGGATAGCCTAGAGTATTTACAAAAAATTGTAAATACCAATTCACAATCAATTTGTACCGATTTGCACCCAGAATACTATTCTAACCAATTAGCGCAAGACTTAAGTAGTAATGTGATTAAAATACAACATCACAAAGCTCATTTCACTTCGGTTTTAGCTGAAAATAATTTATTAGAATCTACTGAACCAATTTTAGGTGTAATATGGGATGGAACAGGACTAGGTGACGATGATCAGATATGGGGAAGTGAGTTTTTCGTTTTTGAAAATAATTTAATGATAAGAAGATATTGCTTTGATTCATTTCCACAATTGTTTGGCGATAAAATGTCAAAAGAGCCACGTTTATCTGCATTAAGTATATGTAAAGATGTTTTAGGTAGTGAACCTTTAATTCGTCCAAAGTTCTCAGACAAGGAATGGGTGCTTTTTAATAAAGTTTTAAGAGCAGATGATTTATTAAAAGTAAATTCTATGGGTAGAATTTTTGATGCAGTAGCATCACTTTTAAACATATGCGATATACAAAATTATGAAGGTGAGGCCGCAATGAAATTGCAGCTCTTAGCGGAAAGTTATTTTGAACATAATAGTTTAAATATGAAAGAAAGTTATTTTGTAAAAGGTGCACATTTACGTAGAATTCCAACTGTCACTTTATTTAATGGAATAGTTAAAGATATAATTCAAAAAAAATCTATTTTTTTTATTGCTGCTAAGTTGCATTTTTCTTTAGTACAGATAATTGAGATAGTTGCCGAAAATACTTCAATCAGAAATATAGCGTTTAGTGGCGGTGTTTTCCAAAATAAACTCATTGTTAGTTTATTAGAAGAGAATTTAGAAAATAAGTATAATTTATTTTTCAATAATCAACTTTCTCCAAACGATGAAAATATTTCTTTTGGGCAATTAATTTATTACAATCAAAATATCGATAATATCAAAGATCTTAATACCTTAAATAATTAAATATTAAAATTATGTGCTTAGCAATCCCGGGTAAAATCCAAAGTATAGATTATGTTTATAATGGAATGGTTAAAATGGCAAAAGTTTCTTTTGGCGGAATAATTAAAGAAGCATCACTAGAAATGCTCCCAACTGCAGATGTTGGGGATTATGTTCTGGTGCACGTTGGGGTTGCTATAAGTAAAGTTAACGAGGAAGAAGCTGCTAAAACCTTTGAATATCTAAAAGAAATTGGGGAAATTGACGAATTAATTGAACACACACAAGTTGATAAAAATTAGACATAATGAAATATTTAAGTGAGTATAGAGATGCATCAGTTGTAAATCAATATCTAGAAGAATTAGATAAAATAACGACACGACCATGGACCATAATGGAGATTTGTGGTGGTCAAACGCATAGTTTAGTTAAAAATGGTATCATCGGACTTTTACCGAAGCATATTACTATGGTTCATGGCCCTGGTTGTCCAGTATGTGTAACGCCGTTGCATTTAATTGATAAAGCAGTGTATTTAGCAGAGGAAAAAAATGTAATATTATGTTCCTACGGCGATATGCTTCGTGTCCCAGGCAGTAAAAAAAGTCTATTAGAAGCCAAAGCAAACGGAGCGGATGTACGTATTTTATATTCACCTTTAGAAGCTGTAACCCTCGCAAAAAACAATCCTGATAAACAAGTTGTTTTTTTTGCTGTGGGCTTTGAAACAACAGCCCCTGCAAATGCTTTAAGTGTTTTGCATGCTCAAAGAGAAAATCTTAAAAATTATTCAATCTTAACATCGCATGTATTGGTTCCACCTGCAATGGAGGCATTGGTAAACGATGATACCAATATTGTACAAGGTTTTTTAGCTGCTGGTCATGTTTGTACTATAATGGGGATAAGCGAATATTATCCAATTGTAGAACTTAATAAATTACCAATTGTGATCACGGGCTTTGAACCAGTTGATTTAATGCAAGGAATCGTGATGCTTATTAAACAGCTCGAAAATGGTGAATATAAACTAGAAAACCAATACAGTAGAGTTGTGAATTCAGAAGGAAATAAGGAAGCTGTGAATATTATTAACCAAGTATTTGAAGTTTGCAACAGAGTATGGCGAGGTATCGGTGAAATTCCTATGAGTGGTTACGAGGTTAAAAAAGAATTAGCTTTATACGATGCCAATAAGAAGTTTAATATCCAAATTGATGAAGCTCAAGAATGCCAAGATTGTATAGCTGGTGAAATTTTACGAGGAATAAAAAAGCCTAATCAATGCCCACAGTTTGGTAAAAAATGCACACCAATAAATCCTTTAGGTGCACCAATGGTTAGTAGTGAAGGTGCTTGCGCTGCATATTATCATTTTACCAACGTTGACGTGATGGCTTAAAATATATTAAATGGAAAATAAAATAAAAATGCATTTAACTTGCCCAATGCCAAAGTTCGATTTTGATACCATCAATTTAGGACATGGTAGTGGTGGCATTTTAACACATAAATTACTAAATAGTGGCGTTTTTGATATTTTAAAAAATGATCTTTTAAACCAAAAACATGATGGTGCTGTTTTTGAATTAGATGGTAAATTAGCTTTTAGCACTGACAGTTATGTAGTAAATCCCTTATTTTTCCCTGGGGGTAATATTGGTGAGTTAGCTATAAATGGAACAGTGAACGATTTAGCGATGTGTGGGGCAATGGCTAAATATTTATCCTTATCTTTTATAATCGAAGAAGGTTTGCCAATGGTAACATTTTGGCAGATCTTAAATAGTATAAAACAATGTTGTATTAAGGCAAATGTACAAATTGTTACAGGTGATACTAAAGTTGTCGAAAAAGGTAAAGGAGATAAAATATTTATAAACACCTCTGGTATTGGAGTTTTACATAAGCATGCCAATATAAAACTATCCAGTATCCAAGATAATGATATTATAATATTAAGTGGCAATATTGCAGATCATGGTATCGCAATAATGAGTCAGAGGATTGGGCTAGAGTTTGAAACAGATATTATAAGTGATACAACAAACTTAAATTTTACAATACAAGATTTATTGGAAAAATATGGAGAAGATATACATTTTTTAAGGGATGCTACAAGAGGTGGCTTGGCTTCTGTACTAAATGAAATTGCCAAGGACGGGAATTTCGGCGTCGATATAAAACAAATTGATATACCTGTTAATGAACAAGTGAATGGTGCATGTGAAATGCTAGGGCTAGACCCATTATATGTTGCTAATGAGGGTGTATTTGTAATGGTTGTAAAAAGAGAAATTGCTTCAAATGTACTAGAATTTCTTAATCAAGATGAAAATGGTAAAAATGCAAAATTAATAGGATTTATTAATAATGAACATGTTGGACAAGTGATATTGCAAAGCAATATAGGAGGAAGACGTTTAGTGAATATGTTACCTGGCGAGCAATTACCAAGAATTTGCTAAAAATTTAAATTTTATTAATTTGAACGATTTTAAAAAAATAATTGAATTCTACGGCGAAGAGCAGAATACTTTATTGGCACCACGTGCTGTTTGCTTTCATGATGAAATACTCGTAGTAAGTGATACAGGTAAAAATAGAGTTTTCATTTGGAATCAATTTTCTTATAAAAGTCATCAAAAAGCAAATGTCGTCTTAGGTCAAAAAGATAGTAATGATACAGAAAGGAACTCAGGCAATACAGTTTCTGCATCTTCACTACAGTATCCGTCAGGCGTTTGGACTAATGGGGTTAAACTAATTATTGCTGATGCTTGGAATCATAGGGTATTAATATGGCATAATATGCCAACAATTAATTTTCAAGAGGCAGATGTAGTTATCGGTCAAAAAAACTTTTTGTCAAATCTGCCAAACGTCGATGGTATTGGTAAGTCACCATCTGCTTTTTCATTAAATTGGCCTTACGGTATTTTTTGTAACGGTAAAGAATTATGGATAGCTGATACAGGTAATAGAAGAGTACTTTATTACAAGGAAATTCCAACTGATAATTTTACTCCAGCTAGTGCAGTAATTGGGCAGGAAAATTTCATAGAAAAAGAGTATAATAATAGTAATGCTATTTGGCCATACAGTATTAAAATAAGTGATAAAGGTGCAATGGTTATTACAGATACACAGTATTATAGAGTTCTTGTATGGAACGATTGGAAAGACGCCTTGATAAAGACCGCAGATGTAATTATTGGCCAATCAAATTTAACAGAAAATGGTCAAAACCAATATAGGCTAAAACCAAATGCTTTTAGTTTAAACTGGGTTTACGATGCTTGTTTTTATAAAGATGGTATTGCTATTGCTGATACAGGTAATAGTAGACTCATTATCCATCATACTATTCCTAATCAAAACAACCCTATTGCAAATTACCAAATTGGACAACCCGACTTTGAGACACATGGTGAGACATCATTAAGTATGACTAATAGATTAAACAATGAAATGTACTGGCCTTTTGGCGTCAATAATTTTGGCGATATTTTAATTGCTGCAGATACAGGGAATCATAGAATCATATTTTATAAATAATAAAATAATAAAGCATGTCTATTTTATTGACTATATACGCTGGCTTTACTCATGCTTTTGAATCTGACCATATAATAGCTGTAAGCAATATGGTAGTCAAAAGAAATAAAATTATTAAAGCAATGAAAGAAGGGATGTTTTGGGGACTAGGTCATACATCTACCATTTTACTGATTGGCATTTTATTTCTCTTTCTAAAGTATAAAATATCCCAAAATACTTATAAATATTTAGAAGCTATTGTGGGTGTAATGCTCGTTTTTTTAGGTCTCTTTAGGCTGTTTCAATGGGTAATTAAAGCAAAAACAGATAGGCATAATACCAAAAACCTAAATTTAGAAATTCACAATCAATCGAGTAAAAAATACGTCAATACATATCTGCCAGTTTATATAGTTGGTCTAATTCACGGTTTAGCTGGTAGTGGGGCTTTACTTTTGGTTATTATTAGTCAAACTAATACCATCGCAAACGGACTAAAGTATATTTTTTTTTTCGGAGTAGGTTCAATATTTGGAATGATCATTGCAGCTTCTCTTCTCAATTTACCATTAAGTAAAAAAATTATAAACCACAAACTATTACAACCATTGTTGATTTTTATCACTTCTTTTTTATGCATCATTTTTGGGATAAAAATAATTATAGATAATATATTTTAATATGAATAGTAAAGATTTTCTTTTAGGCGCTTTAAAATATTACAATATCGAAATTATTAAAAATGAGGATAATCATATTACAATTTTTAAAGACTATGTTATTGAAATCGAGACAAATGGGCTTTTTAAGTTGAAATGTGATGGACAAGTTATTGCACCTTTTGATGACATTGATGAATTATGTAGTTTTGTATTATTATAATTACACAAATGGAACAAGTAGAACTAAATATTATAGCTTTAAATAAAAGCGAGTCCTCTCCAGGACACTATGCCTTAGTATTAGAAGAATTAAATGGGAAAAAACAAATTGCAATCATAATCGGTTCTTCTGAAGCACAATCAATTGCAATTCATATGGAAAGAATACAATTGCCAAGACCATTGACTCATGATATATTTAAAGCTTCAATTACGGCACTAGGAGGTACTTTGTTAAATGTTATTATTTACGACTTGGTAGATGGTACATTTCAAGCATGGTTAATATTATCACAACAAGATACACCAGAAATGAAAATAGATTGTCGAGCTAGTGATGCTTTAGCCTTAGCCATTCGCTTCAATTGTCCAGTATTTATATACAAATCTATTTTTGATCTCAGTGTTTTAAAAGAGATGCCGATACCATCAAGTTCAATTAGAGGTTCTTTACTTGACTACACAAAAGAACAATTGGAGCAACTATTATTAAATGTATTAGCCAAAGAAGATTATGAGAGTGCTAGTAGGATTAGAGATATTATAAATAAAAAAAATTCTTAAAGGGGTAATAACAATAATTTTCACTATTTAAAAGCTTAAATAACATTGCTATGGAAGGTGCTTCCATGAGTCCTTAATTGTATAAAATTATCGGACTGATAAAACTTCTGAGTTGGAGTAAATGTCAATAAGTCACTAGGAAAAGGGGGGCTGTTATATAAAGAAATAATTAGTCAATTATAGATTAGTAATGAGACCACAAAAAAGTATATTTCAAATATCTATCAAAAAATACATTTACGAAATAGAACTGTTGCTGTTCAAAAACTGTTAAGTAAATAATTTATTTCTATCGTGGTATATCCTAATCCAATGATCCAAATTCTTCAAATTTTATTTTTTTGATATTTATCATGGTTGTGTCTAAAATTTAATCAGGTTACATTATTTCCACCACTTCACCTCCATTCACCCTTGTTTTCCCTCTAAAAACACAAAACCTGGCCCAAACTTGGCCAGAACTTACCCCAAAGAAAAAGGGCCTACGCTTTTAACAGCATAAACCCTTGATAATGTTGCCTTTCGGCTGTGGGCCCACCAGGGCATGATCCTGGGACCCCCTGATTATGAGTCAGGTGCTCTAACCAACTGAGCTATAGGCCCGCATCTTTCGAT
>Ga0192647_101318_pt1 | contig 16365 bp, 18 predicted proteins | sample LauGreFa1BDMLBSN_2_FD_133046 | JGI IMG/M metagenome (GOLD analysis project Ga0192647, IMG submission 133046) | Freshwater lake microbial communities from Lake Michigan, USA - Fa13.BD.MLB.SN - reassembly | ecosystem: Environmental > Aquatic > Freshwater > Lake | place: Lake Michigan, USA...
GACTCTTGTTTGCTTCAAGCTCATGTTGATCCATCACGATTTTCTCACCAGAGTGTTGAGCAAGCAAATCAAGTGAAGGGTATTTGTATCCTTTTAAGTCGGCAATGGGATCAAATTTGGGGGAAGCCAATACGGACGCTGCAGTCTTTACAACATCGGTCTGCTCTTCCGCAGTTGGCTTGATTTCAAGTGGAAGTTCCTCCACATTAGACTCCTCGTTGACCTCATCAGGAGGAGGTGCTGGAGTGTTGATTATTGCTGGTGCAGGTTCAGAAATTGGTTCTGTAATGATATTCAGAGGACCCATCAAAGGATCAACCACCGGTGGAGGTTGAAACCGATTCGCTTCCTCATTCAATGAGTTTCCTTCCGTTAAATCCAACCTCGGCTGTACTTCCTCAGGTTCAAGCGCTGCATCAGCCATTGGCTGATCCAATGAAACATCCTGCTCAACTGCAGATTTTTTCAAAGAGAAAACTGGCCATTTGAATATAGGATTGAATCTCCAAATAACATAAGAGAATAGAGAGAGAGAAAGCAAAGCAAATGTACCTGCCCATCCGATGACTCCTTTCAGCCAATTGGATGAGAATTTCCCAAATGCACCACCAAAATTGAATGAAGATTGTGGGGCAAAGAAAGCAGCACTTACGCTGATCACAAGCAATCCCATCATGAGGTACCTGATATTTCTCGCGATGGAAAACACAGATTTGTCAAACAATAAATTGACCCCAATAACAAAAAACAAAGAACAAAATAAGTAAGAGGCAATTCCAAATCCATATTCAAAAAATACAAATGCCACATATGCTCCAAAACTGCCAAGCAGGTTGTTGATTTCAAGTTCGTTGGGACTTAAAATCCTTGCACCCATGTCACGTATTTTGTCTTGATCCTCCGACCAAGTAAACAAATAAGAAGTAAAGGCAACAAATAAAAAAAAGCAAATGAAAAGAAATGATGAACCAATAATTTTATGGGTTCTCTCATCTCGAAAAAGTGATTTAACCTCTATCACTTCTTCCTTATCATCAACCAGGATTTCTGCGTCTGCTTCAGGCTTGGTTGATTTTAATCGATTGGCCATTAATTGGTTTCGGTTTTGGATCTGTGAATCAGGGATAAAAATACATCAAATTATTTCCTCAGGAAAGTCCAAGCCAAATTGAACCACCCAATGATCATGAACAGTCCGCCAATTGGAGTAATCAGCGCGATGATTGGAGGAAATTCTATCGCTTGATATTTCAAAAAGGAAAGTAAATAAATGGAACCCGAAAAAAGGATTATTCCAATAGAAAACAATTGTGAGACAATACCCAAGCTCTTTTTTTCTGTATTCCCATTGATCAAACCAACAATGAGTATAGCAATACCATGCAGCATTTGATATTGTAAAGCCGTCTGAAAAGACTGCAGGGATTCTGGTGCCAAGATAGACTTGAGTGCATGTGCCCCAAAAGCACCTAGGATAACTGCAATGCCACAAAAAATGGCACCCGTCGCAAAATGGTTTTTAAACATGGTAGATATGTTTTTGAATCAGCTGAAGTGGACAATCATCTGATGTATCAATCAAAACAGCCTGTTTGTAAAAAATTCTGCGTTCACTCATTTTTTGGACAACGAACTCTTCTAATGCCTCAAGATTCATGTCGGCAATCAATGGCCTGTGATGCTTGCCATTTTTCAACCGTTTAACAAGTGTTTGAACAGGAGGATTCAACCAGACTGTCAAACCATTTTCATTCATAAATTCCATATTCCCATGAAAACACGGAGTTCCACCCCCGCAGGCGATGACTGCACGAACTTCTTTTTCGGAAGCATCATACATGGTTACGATTTTCCGCAAGACATCTCTTTCCAATGCTCTGAATTGCACTTCACCTTGCTGTGAAAAAATTTCACTGATAGAATGATTTGATGCTGTTTCGATTTCATGGTCGAGGTCAAGAAAGGAACAGCCAAAGCTTGCTGCAATTTTTTTACCGCAATGCGATTTGCCTGAACCCATGAAACCCAATAGAAATATCAGCATCTGGATATATGTTTATCAAAATTACTGAACTTCAAACCAAACTGGTTTTGCATCATCAAAGCTTCCATTGTAATTGATAAAGAGCTCCTCTCCTTTCTGAATATCCCTCACGGTTGTGATTTCCATCAAATCATTCTCAAAATCCATTTCATATTCACAATTCGAGTGATAAGCATGGTTGTATATAGATATATATCCCAACCCCATGCAACATTGCTTTGACGCAGGATTCCATTCAAATATATAATCATGCAATTTGGTTTGGTCCAGGTATGATCTGTCGACTGACTCCATTACAATGACAGGAGATATTTCAATGGTAGTGCCAGCAGGAATATCAACTGTTGCGAAGACCCCCCTGCCCCTTTTTTCTGTAGGAAGTACGATTAAATAAGGCTGGACCATAACTTAATATTGTAGGCTTGAAAACTATGATTAATTTCGCAAAAATCAGTCTGAACAGATGATTCAATTCGATCAGGATATGACCCTACAGGAGCAATTCGAATTCTTCCTCCAAGAAGAAAACAGGAGAGACATGCCTGAATTTCTGAATGAATTGAACATCAGCGATGTGGCACAATTGATCGAAGAAAATTGGGAAAAAGCCGCTGAAATCATCGGCCATCTCTCCATTCACAGAGCAGCAAGTACTTTCAAGATTCTTGAATTGAGCATCCAAAAAGACGTCATCCATGAGCTGCAGCCTCTCAAAACTGCTGCCCTGCTGAACGAACTGCCTGCGGATGATCGTACGGCATTTTTGGAAGAATTGCCGACCAAAGTGGTAAGAGAACTTATCAAATTATTGAACCCCGAAGAGAGAAAAATCACCCTCTCTTTGTTGGGCTATCCCGAGGACAGTGTCGGTCGATTGATGACCCCGGATTACATAGCTGTGCAGTCTGACTGGACCATCGCTGAGGTATTGGAGCATATCAGAGAAGTCGGAAAAGATTCTGAAACCATTGATGTGATTTATGTCATCAACGACCAGGGAGAATTGGTGGATGACGTGAGAATCCGTGAATTTTTATTGTCCCCGCCAGATCGACTGGTCAGTGAACTTACCGATGGCAGGTACATTGAATTGAACGTATATGATGACCAGGAAAAAGCCAACCAGGTCTTCAAAATGAACAACCGAGTGGCACTTCCTGTAGTAGACAACAACAATATCCTGGTTGGAATTGTAACCATCGATGATATCCTTTGGGTTGCCAATGAGGAATTCAGCGAAGACATGCAAAAAATGGGTGGTACAGAGGCATTGGATCAGCCCTATCTGGAAATATCCATTTTTAAACTGTTCAAAAAAAGAATAGGATGGCTCATTGTGCTTTTCTTGGGTGAGATGCTCACTGCGACTGCCATGGCCACCTATGAAATGGCACTCGACAAAGCACTGGTGCTCTCCATTTTTATACCGCTGATCATTTCAAGTGGTGGAAATACAGGCTCACAGGCCTCTTCACTGATCATACAGGCGCTGACGGTAGGTGAAGTAACCATAACCGATTGGTGGAATGTGATGCGCAGAGAGATTATTTCTGGAGTTCTGTTGGGAGCTGTACTTGGATTGATAGGATTTTTTAGGGTAATTCTCTGGTCACAAATATTTCCAGCAGTATATGGTCCACATTATTTTCTTGTTGCAATAGTAGTGGGAATATCCCTCATAGGTGTGGTATTGTTTGGAACAATCACCGGATCTATGCTTCCTATTGCTTTGAAGAAATTGGGAGCCGACCCTGCAGTTTCATCCGCACCTTTTGTCGCTACATTGGTTGATGTAACAGGAGTAGTTATTTATTTCAACTGCGCTTACTTCTTTTTAAAGGGCACCATGCTCTAACCAATAAATATTTTCAATGAAAAGGCCTTGGAACAGGACTGACCTGCCCGTTTACAGCATCGGTACCAAATTCAAGGAATCGTATAACCTGAACATATGCACCTATGTTTCAGGGGCCAGTATGGATCCCAAAAGAATGTCTGTCGCCATTTACAAAGGCACAAAGACACTTGAACTTGCAGAAAAAGAGAAAATGATTGTGTTGCAAATGCTTTCCAAAGATCAAATCAACCTGGTAAAACACTTGGGATTCAAGTCTGGTAAGCATTTCGAAAAAATCAGCTACCTCGAAAAAAAGGGATTGATCACAGAATGGAAAGACTTTAAAGTCCTGCGCAACTCCCTTGCATACATACTTCTCAAACAATACGACAGCATTGATGCAGGTGATCATATTTTATTCGTATATGATGTAGTGGGATTTATCAACAATCGTGATGCGGAAGGGCTAACTTTGAACGAGTTGAGAAGAAAAAAAATAATCAGAGGATAATTCGCATGAAAGTTACTTCGGTTGACATTGCACGATTGACCATTCCAATGGAGCCTTTTGTGATCGCTACAGAGACTTGCTACGAGGCTCAAAACATATACATCAAGATTCATACGGATGTGGGGATATATGGAGTGGGAGAATGCAGTGCGTTTCCCATGTTGGTAGGTGAAACACAGGATACCTGTTTTTATGTTGGCAGAGATTTGGCAAAAATCATCAAAGGAAAAAATCCGCTTGAAATCGCATCAAGACTCAAAGAGTTTGATGCATTCATTTCGTTCAACAGCACCATCAAAAGTGCTTTTGATATGGCACTCTATGACATTGCATCAAAAGAAAAAAATCTTCCTCTATATCAATTCCTGGGAGGCAGAAAAAAAAAGATACAAACCGATCTCACCATAGGCATTGACAGTCCAGAAAAAATGGCCGAAAAAGCAAAAAATTTTATAGGTGACGGAGTACAGATCATCAAAATAAAATTGGGAAAGAATGGTGATGAAGATGTAAGAAGAGTAGCACTTATCAGAGAAGCAGTAGGCTCCTCCATCCGGTTGAGGATTGACGCCAATCAGGGATGGGACTATCCAACTGCACTCAAAACCCTACTGGCAATTGAAAAATACAAAATTGATTTTTGTGAACAACCCATGCACCATCGATTGGATGCATATTTGCCAGCTCTCAGAAAGCAGGTGAAGATTCCCATTATGGCAGATGAAAGTGTATTTGATCACCATGATGCAAAAAGACTGATTCAAGCACAAAGCTGTGATTATATCAATATCAAATTGGCAAAATCAGGTGGTATCCATGAAGCAATCCATATTGCAAACACAGCCCAAACTTTTGGCATTCCTTGTATGCTTGGAGGAATGGTAGAAAGCAGACTTGCGCTTACAGCCAAGGTCCATCTTGCTATGTCGCATGAAAATATCCAATTTTATGACCTGGATACATGTCTGCTTGGACATTTGGAAGATCCTGTGACAGGTGGTGCGAGGTACAACAATTATTTTTTAGAAATCGACGATATCCCAGGAATTGGAGCTGATATTTCAGATGATTTTTTAACACAGATGGAAAGAATAACCATTTAACTTTGATGCATGCAAAACAAAAAGTCTTCAGAAACAAAAGTTGAAATGACCGAGCTGGTGCTACCCAATGATACAAATTATTACGGCAATTTGATGGGCGGACGCTTGATGTACTGGATGGATGTTGCCGCCGCGATGTCTGCTTGGAAGCATTGCAATGCCCCATGCGTAACTGCCTCTGTTGACAATATTTCTTTTGTATCCCCCATAAAATTGGGAAATGTCGTTCATATTGAAGCAAAAGTTTCAAGGGCTTTCAATACTTCCATGGAAATACACCTGAAGGTCTGGGGGGAAGATTATACACAACAATACAAATACCAGAGCAATGAAGCCTATTTTACATTTGTTGCACTGGATCCAAATGGAAAGCCAAGAAAAGTCCCGGAACTTACTCCTGAAACGGAAGACGACAAAAAATTGTATGATGGCGCTTTGAGGAGAAGACAGCTGAGGCTGATTCTTGCCAAGAAAATGAAGCCTGCAGAAGCAACAGAATTAAAAGCCCTTTTTGACAATCAATCATGAAGGTTGTAACCTGTGGTGGCTGCCCATCATCTTAAATTCTGCACTTTGCTCAATAGCATTCATGATGATGTCTAGAATTTCTTCTACTGTCTTTGAATAATCAATATCTATAGGCGGCTTAAAGTGCACCGAAAGATTGGTGCCTCTTTTTTTGAAAACCAGTCCTTTGCGATTAAAAGCCCTCCAAAATCCATTGATTACAACCGGCACCACAACAGGTTGCATTTCTTTGATGATATGCGCTGTTCCTTTTCTGCCGGGAGCAAAAGGCTTTGTTGTTCCCTGAGGAAAAGTAAGAACCCATCTTTTTTTAAGTGCAGCGTAAATACTCTCAAAATCTTTTGGATCAACTTCACGCTTAATATCTACACCTTTACTCCTCCAAGTTCTTTTGATTGTGATAGCTCCCGCCAATGTAAATAATCTTGTCAACAAATTATCCTTCATTGTCTCCTCGGCTGCGACAAAGTTGACATTTACAAAAGGGTTGAGGAGATAATACGGTAACCCCAGGCGATTCTTTTTGCCCCACTTTACAGCGCATAAAATATGTGAAAAAGCAATCACATCTGCAAAGTAGGTTTGGTGATTACTTACGAAAAGCACATTTTTTTTGGGTAGTCCCTTTAGATTTTCTGTACCTGAAATACTCAGTTTATTGACGATAGCGATACCCGGGTATGTGAATGCTCCCACCAAAGCAAAAACCAATTTCCTCACCAACTTGAAATACTTAAGTTTTTTCATACGACGCTTTCAAGATAATGAATTTATATTAAATGACATATGATTAGCTTTGTCTCACTTATGAAAATGAATACGGTAATTTTTGACATGGATGGACTAATCATTGATTCTGAGCCATTATGGTATGAAGCCGCACAGGAATCATTCAAAATGTACAACAGAAGCATCTCTGAAGATGCTTACAACACAACAACAGGATTGAGAACACCTGAATTTCTTGAACATTGGTTCAGGGTATTTGATATTGACAGAAAACATCTTGCAGCAACTGAATCAGATATTTTAGAACGTCTGATTCAAAAGATTAACACCAAGGGCAATATGATGAATGGTGTTTTGCATGCGATCCATGTTTTTTCTGAAATGAATTTTAAAATTGGATTGGCAAGCTCATCCCCTCTTGGTGTAATCAATGCAGTCCTCGATAAATTAAATCTCAAAAATCACTTTACAACAATTGCATCTGCAGAAAACATGGATTACGGAAAACCACATCCACAGGTTTTTCTGGATTGCGCCAAAGCACTGGACAGCGATCCTGTATGTTGCGTTTGCTTAGAAGATTCATTCAACGGATTGATAGCTGCCAAAGCTGCAAAAATGAAATGCATCATCGTACCTCATCCATCACAATTTGAAATGGAACGATGGAATATTGCAGACATGAAACTTGCTTCTCTAGAAGAACTGCATCCACAAAAAATTTCAGAAATGGCATCATAAAAAAAGGGCCTCCTGTTGAGGAGACCCTTTGCATGATAAGCATGTATGTTATTTGGCTTCTTCGCCGCCTTCCATTTTCTTTTTGAGTTCAGCCAATACACCCAAATCACCCAAAGTTGATTTTTCCACTTTGCTTTGGATGTCTTTCACAGCTTTTTTGGTTTTAGCTGCATCAGCTTTTTTCTCTTTGACAACAGCTTCTTTTTCATCAGCTGCCACTTGCTCCCAAATGCGAGCATGACTCAACACAATTCTCTTTTCATTGCGATCGAATTCAATCACCATGAATTGAGCTGTTTCGTCAGCAACAACCACCTTGCCATCTTCTTTCGCAAGATGACGGGCAGGAGCAAATCCTTCCAATCCATACGGAAGTTGTACCAATGCACCTTTGTCATCTTTCTTGGTTACAGTTCCTTCATGGATAGAGCCAATGGTTAAGGTTTCCTGCAATGCATTCCAAGGATCTTCTTCCAATTGCTTGTGTCCGAGTTGTAATTTTCTGTTTTCCTTGTCAATATTTAAAATGATGGTGTCGATTGAACTTCCTGACTTGGTGAATTCAGAAGGATGATTGAAACGCTTCAACCAGCTGAGATCGCTGATGTGAATCATTCCACCAATTCCAGGCTGCAATTCAACAAACACGCCATATGGAGTGATGTTTTTCACCAATCCGTTGTGCTTGCTGCCTACAGGGAATTTTTCTTCAATTTCATTCCAAGGATCTGATGAGAGTTGCTTGATTGACAAGCTCATCTTTCTGCTGTCCTTATCAAGTGTAACTACTTTTGCTTCGTACTCATCACCCAATTTGAAGAATTCCTTCGCATTTACAGGTGTATTCGCCCAAGTGATTTCGCTTACGTGAACCAATCCTTCAACACCTGGAGTGATTTCCAAGAAAGCACCATAGTCTTCGATGTTAACGACTTTACCTTTTACAGTAGAGCCTTCAACGATGTCGGCTGAGAGGGTATCCCAAGGATGAGCAGTCAATTGCTTCAAGCCAAGGCTGATACGCTTCTTCTCATCATCAAAATCCAACACAACTACGTTCACTTTCTGGTCAAGTTTCAATACCTCTGAAGGGTGATTGATTCTTCCCCAGCTGATATCGGTGATATAAAGGAGTCCGTCAACACCACCCAAATCCAAGAAAGCACCGAAGTCGGTGATGTTCTTGATGGTTCCTTCCAACACTTGTCCTTTCTCCAATTTACCCATGATCTCAGCACGCTGTGCTTCGATATCACTTTCGATAAGTGCTTTATGAGAAACAACTGCATTCTTGATGGCTTCGTTGATTTTCACCACTTTGAACTCCATTGTTTTTCCTACGAACTGATCGTAATCTGTAACTGGTTTCACATCAATTTGAGATCCTGGCAAGAATGTTTCCATTCCGAGGATGTCAACGATGAGTCCACCTTTTGTTTTACTTGTAACCAAGCCTGTAACAACCTCGCCAGTTTTGTGCATTTCAACAATGCGCTCCCAGGCACGGCTGATGCGCGCTTGCTTGCGACTGAGATGAAGGTGTCCTTCTCTGTCTTCTTTTTCCACCACCATTACCTCTACCACATCACCGGTTTTCAAATCATGCAAGTCCCTGAATTCGTTCAACGAAACAAGTCCATCGCTTTTGAAACCGATGTTGATCACCACGTCGGTTTTGGTCATACCTACTACGGTACCTTGAACCATTTCACCATCGGTGATTGTTTTGAATGTGCCCTCGTAAACGGCATCATACTTTTGTTGCTCCTCGTTGTTGTAACGGGCAACATTGCGCTTGTCAATACTCCAGTCAAAATCATCATGAGCTGTAGCAACTGACGGATTGGTTAGTGTGTTGTTTTCTTCCACTATGAATGTCCTCCTTTTGTTTAAATTTCAGGCTGTTTTGTCAGCCTGATTTGGGGACGGCAAAGTTAGCTCAAATGGCGGATTTGACCCTAAAAAAGGGGGTATTTTTGGCCTGAAAACAGGCGAATTTTTCGAAAAAGGGGCTTTTGGAGGGACTAGCCTGCTATTTTTCTGAGGGCCGCCACCAGCTTGTCCAGTTCCTTGGAGGATGTATACACATTGGGGGTTACCCTTACACCGTGGATGTTTTCCCAATTGATAGCGACAGTATGAATTTTATACTTGCTGAACAATTCCCCAGAAACCTCTTCAGGCTTTTTCCCCTTGACTGCAACATTGGCAATCGCGCATGACAGGTGATGCGATGCAGGTTGGTTGAATTGTATGTTGGGGTGATTTTTCAATTGATCCACCCAATAATTTTTAAGAAACCTCAATCGATCTTCTTTTCTTTTGCTTCCCATCACATCGTGAAAATCTATGGCGGCCCCGATGGCCATTTCTGATGCAAATGACCTTGTACCCAATGATTCAAATTTTCTGATGTCAGTTCCATCTGGTTCATTATTGGAAAGCAATGCCCATACATTTTTAATTTTATCCTTTTTGATGTACAGCACCCCACTTCCAAATGGTGCACTCATCCATTTGTGCAGTGATGAAGCAAAATAATCACAGCCCAAATCTGGAACGTTGAAAGCGAAATGTCCAAGGGTATGCGCACCATCAGCAATCACTTCAATACCTCGTTGATGTGCTTGATCGGCAATTTTTCTGACGGGTATGATTTGACCACACCAATTGATCAGATGTGTAACCATCACAACCTTTGTTTTGCCGGTGAATGCTTTTGTATAATAAGCAGTGATTTCATCTTCGTTTTCAAGCGGAAGTGGAAGATCCACCCAAACCAATTTAATTCCATCGCGTTTTTCCCTTTGCTTCCAAGCATTGATCATATTGGGATAATCCTGTTTGGTCAACACAACTTCATCGCCTGCCTTTAAATTCAATCCAAAAATCACCGTATTCAATCCCTCGGTTGCATTTCGATTGATGGCAATTTCTTCCTTATCGCATCCACACAAGTGTGCAAGCCGCTCTCGCAGAGGTTCTCTGCCTTGGTCTAGAATTTGCCACATATAATAAGAAGGAGCTTCATTGCAGTATTGATAATACCTGATATGTGCATCCTGTACGACTTTGGGCTGAGGTGCAACTCCACCATTGTTGAGATTGATGATGTTGGGACTCACGGTATAAGCTTCCCTGATCCATGACCATAAATCTTCATCAGATGAAAACTGATTGGAAAGGTCGTTGTCAAAATGATCTTTTACACGCAGTGCCTCAGATGCAAATATGGGATTCACTGCGGTCAGGAATGGCAGTCCGGTTGTGACACCTGCAAGGGCACTGATAAAGCTGCGGCGGGAATTGGCATGCATGTTGTGTGATTTGAGTTGTGGGGTGGCAGATATTAGTTGACAGTTAACAGTTGACAGTTTTCAACTGTTCAAATAAGAATATTTTAGTTTAAGGTAATGCTTTTTTAAAGATCAAAACCCAACCGTCAACCGTTAACTGTCAACTTATTGTTTACCAGACTTTAATCCTATCGCTCTCGCAGCAATCATACCGCTGCTCCAAGCGTGCTGAAAATTATAACCGCCTGTAATGCCATCGATATTCATCACCTCGCCGGCGAAAAACAAGTGGGGATGTTTTTTGCTTTGCATAGACGCAGGGTCAATTTCAGATATATCAATACCACCTGCAGTAACAAATTCTTCCTTGAAGGTGGTTTTACCTTTTACATGGTACGCATCCCCACACAAAACTTTCGAGAGCTGTACAAGCTTTTTCTGAGGAAGATCCTTCCATGGTAATTCCAATTGAATATCAGACTTGGTCAACAGGTATTCCCAAAACCTGCTGCTCAATCCAAAAGGGTTTTTTGCTTGAACCAGACCATGCTGTTTTTCTTTCTCCATCTTTAATTTTTCCAACATGCTGCTCTCGTTGAAAGCGGGACTCCAGTTGACAATGATTTCAAAATCATAATTCAATTGATGCAGGTCAACTGCTGCATAAGAAGACAACTTCAGAACAGATGGTCCACTCAAACCCCAATGTGTGATCAGCACAGGACCCTCCTGGTCCATTTTTAACTGCGGTATGCGCACTTTTGCAATTTCAACAGAGACGCCCATCAAAGCATGAAGTAATTTGTCGCTGATATTAAATGTAAACAAGGAAGGTACCGGGGGTACAATATTGATTCCTACACGTGATATAAAATCAAAAGATTCGATTTTCGCGAACCCACCTGAGGCAATACAAACATAATCCGCAAACATGCTGAAAGTACTTTCATTTTTCAGTTCAACTTCAAATCCCTCCCTATGCTGCTGAATGGACTCAACACACGTCTGACATTGAATTTGAACTCCATATTTGGAAGCTTCATTCAACATACAATCAATGATTGTTTGGGAATTATTGGAAGTTGGAAACATCCTCCCATCTGCCTCTGTTTTCAATGCAACACCCCTCTCTTCAAACCATTGAATGGTATCAGCAGGTGAAAACTGATACAATGTTTTGCGCATGAAATGCTTTCCTCTGGGATATGCATGCAATAAATCATCTACTTCACTGGAGGCATGCGTAACATTGCATCTTCCGCCACCACTCACTTTTACTTTAGAAAGCAATTTATTGGTTTTTTCAACGATGACAACCTGGAGGTTCGGGGTAAGCCTTGCAGCATTGATAGCACAAAAGAAGCCTGCTGCTCCACCGCCTATCACCAATAATTTTTTATCCTTGGCCATTTGATTGCATCACACCAGCATCACAAACATGTGAAAACATATGTGTAAGTAAAAGTTACGAAAGATCAGTAATCGCTGAGTAAAGCAGGGTTGTTTTTTTCCTGCAAAATGATATCGGTAAAACTTGATAGAATATCAGCTTTGTTTTTCTTTACACAAATGGTGTGTTCATAATGCGCTGAAAATTTACCATCACGTGTTCTGACGGTCCATCCATCATCATCATATACAACATCTTTGGTGCCAAGATTGATCATTGGCTCGATGGCGATGACCATGTTTTCTCTTAGCTTGGGACCCGCGCCTTTTTTACCATAATTAGGTACTTGTGGATCTTCGTGTAAATGTTTACCCAATCCATGTCCCACCAACTCCCTGACAACTCCAAAATGATATTTTCGTTCTGTGTATTCCTGGATGGCATTTGAAATATCACCTACCCTGTTTCCGTTGACAGCTTTTTCAATGCCAAGCATCAGTGATTCACGTGTAACCCTCATGAGCAATTGATGTTCTTCCAAAACAGGCAACAATCCAAATGTATAGGCACTGTCACCATGAAAACCATTTTTGTATACGCCAACATCAATGGAAACCAGATCGCCTTCTTTCAATTCTTTGTTGTTTGGAAAACCGTGCACCACGGCATCATTCACCGAGATACATGTAGCAAACGGATAGCCCCTGTAATTCTTAAAAGAGGGAATGGCTTCTTGGGATAGGATGAACTCTTCTGCGCGTTTATCCAATTGGGCAGTTGTGATGCCAGGCTTTAAAATGGATGCGAGTTCAGCTAGGGTGCGACTGACAAGAAGTGCACTTTCGCGGATCAACTCAACTTCTTCGTTGGTTTTGATCCGGATCATTTTAAATGGAACTTGTTGTTACAGGTTGTCTTCCTTGAATTCTTCCGCCGGAAACCAATCCATCATATTGTCTCATTAACAAATGTGTTTCGATTTGCTGCAACGTATCAAGAATAACACCAACCATGATCAACAATGAAGTACCTCCAAAGAAAGACGCGAATGATTGGGTAACACCCAATTGCTGAGCAATGCCTGGCAGAATACCGATTGCAGCAAGGAAGATTGCTCCTGGCAGTGTGATTCTATCCATTACCTGTCCAATATAATCAGCAGTTGGTTGTCCGGGTTTTACACCTGGAATGAACCCATTGCTTTGCTTCAGGCTGTCAGCCATCTGCTTTGGATTAAATATAAGTGCGGTATATAAGAATGTGAAAGAAATCACCATGATCACATAGATCGTCATGTACCATATGTTACTTGGATCATTGAATATTCTGGCAATTCCCTGTCCAGATTCCAAATTGGTAAAGGAGAACAATGTAGGCAGGAACATGATGGCCTGTGCAAAGATGATTGGCATCACACCTGAGGCATTTACTTTTAAGGGCAAGAACTGTCTTGCACCTGTGAGTGCTTTGTTTCCGACCAATTGTTTTGCATAGCTCACCGGGACTTTTCTTACACCCTGTACCAGCAATATTAATCCGAGTACAATTACAATCAGGAATGCGATTTCAATGAGGAACAACAGCAATCCACCACCACCGCGGGTTTGTTTAGCACCCAATTCACCGATGAATGATTGTGGAAGACGGGCAAGGATACCCACCATGATGATGATGGAAGTTCCGTTGCCAAGACCTTTGTCTTGAATCTTTTCACCCAACCACATTACAAAGAGTGTGCCGGCTGTCAAAACAATTACTGTAGAAAGCCAGAAGTAAGGCTGATAGGCTTCGATCAATGCATCTCTGCTAACATTTTTCAGGTAAGCAACATAAGCTGCAGCCTGGAACATGGTTACAAGTGCAGTGATGTATCTTGTCCACTGATTGATCTTCTTTCTTCCGCTGTCACCCTCTTTCTGAATCTTTTGCATTTGAGGAACAAAGATGGTCAGCAACTGCATGAAAATTGATGCAGAAATATAAGGCATGATACCCAATGCAAAGATGGATGCGTTTGTGAACGAGCCACCAGCGAAAGTATCGAATATGCCCAAGAGGCCTTTCTTGGCGCTCTCAAGATCAAGTTTATTTGGATCAATACCGGGCAATGAGACGTGCGCACCGAATCTATAGACCAAGATGAGCAGCAATGTGATACTAATTTTTGATCTTAGTTCATCAATGCTCCAAATATTCTTGAGTGTCTGGATGAATTTTTTCACTGAGAAAATTATTTAATGATTTCAACAGATCCGCCAGCAGCTTCTATTACAGCTTTGGCTTTTTCACTTACAGCATTTACTTTAAAATCAACTTTTTTGCTGATGGCACCGTTTCCGAGGATTTTTACCTTGTCGGTACGGTTGATGAGACCGTTGACGTACAAATTCTCCATGCTGAATGAGCTGAGTTCGTATTTTTCAACGAGTGACTCTACTTGTCCAAGGTTGAATACTTTGTATTCTACCCTGCTGATATTTTTAAATCCAACTTTTGGAATACGACGCTGAATAGGCATCTGGCCACCCTCGTGACCCTTCTTGGACTTATAACCTGCACGGCTTTGTCCACCTTTATTACCTTTTGTAGAAGTTCCACCGTGACCCGAAGCTTCACCGCGGCCTAATCTTTTTTCTCTTTTTGTTGCGCCTTCAGCAGGCTTTAAAGTGTGTAGTTTCATTTTTTTTGTTTTACTCAACGCAGTCCCCTGAGACCACTCGTATTAATTACGTTAGATAAAGACAAACAGGGATTTGCCTTACAGTTCTTCAACTTTAACCAAGTGTGTTACTTTCTTAACCATTCCAAGAATTTGAGGAGTGGCCTCAAGCTCAACGGATGCGTGCAATTTGCGCAATCCGAGTGCTTCCATTGTACGCTTTTGACGTTCTGGACGATCAATCACGCTTTTTACTTTGGTAATCTTAAGCTTTTTCATATTGAAACCCTAAGGTTGATTTTACTTGTGATGTATTCTATTAACCATTGAAGACTTTCTTCAATCCAATTGTTCTTGTTTTTGAAACATGAATTGGTTCACGGAGCAAAGCCAATGCTTTGAAAGTGGCTTTTACCACGTTATGTGGATTTGCAGAACCAAGTGATTTGGCCAGTACGTCTGTAACCCCAACACTCTCCAATACAGCACGCATGCTACCACCGGCGATCACACCCGTACCATGAGCAGCAGGCTTGATCAATACTTTTGCAGCACCTTCTTTTGCATATTGGTCATGTGGAATGGTTCCTTTCATGACTGGAACTTTGATCAAATTCTTCTTCGCATCCTCAATGCCTTTCGTAATGGCTTCTTGAACTTCCTTTGCTTTGCCAAGTCCATGTCCAACTACGCCTTGCTCATTTCCAACTACAACCAATGCAGAGAAACTGAATGCTCTACCACCTTTTGTTGTTTTCACAACACGGTTGATAGCTACTACTTTCTCCTTTAACTCAAGGTCTCCGGCTTTGACTCTGCTGTAATTTACTTTTGACATCTAAATATTGATTTGAATGAATTAAAATGTAAGTCCGCCCTCACGTGCACCTTCTGCTACTGCCTTTACTCTTCCATGATACAAGAAACCACCGCGATCAAATACGCAAGATGAAAGTCCAAGCGCAACAGCTTTTTTAGCAATTGCTTGTCCAACCAACTTGCTTATTTCAGTTTTGGTTCCTTTTTGGGCTTTGATCTCTTTGTCTTTTGAAGAAGCTGCAGCCAATGTTGTTGCATTGACATCATCGATCAACTGTGCGTAGATGTCTGTATTGCTTCTAAAAACAGCGAGTCTTGGAGATTGCGCAGAACCTGAAACCTTCTTGCGAATGGTATACTTGATTCTTTGTTTTCTTAATGATTTAACGTTCATTTTATTAAAGTTTTTCCTGATGCTGCCAGGATGTTTATTTTAATTATTTACCAGCCGCTTTACCTGCCTTGCGACGGATGTACTCACCCTTGTATTTCACACCCTTGCCCTTGTAAGGTTCAGGCTTTCTCAATCCTCTGATCTTTGCTGCTACTTGTCCGAGCAACTGCTTATCAATTCCCTCAAGGAAAATTCTTGGGTTATCACCTTTTTCTTGGGTAGTTGATACTTTCAATTCTTTTGGAACTTCAAAAATGATATTGTGTGAATATCCTAAAGACAGATCCAGGATGTTACCCTGATTGGCTGCTTTG
>Ga0192647_101320_pt1 | contig 16358 bp, 11 predicted proteins | sample LauGreFa1BDMLBSN_2_FD_133046 | JGI IMG/M metagenome (GOLD analysis project Ga0192647, IMG submission 133046) | Freshwater lake microbial communities from Lake Michigan, USA - Fa13.BD.MLB.SN - reassembly | ecosystem: Environmental > Aquatic > Freshwater > Lake | place: Lake Michigan, USA...
CGATGCGGCCATCGAGACCCCAGCGCTCGGGCTCGATGAGGTCAATGCACAGCGGCAGACCTTCGGCGATTCGATGCTGCGCCAGGATTTCGAGACCGCTCGTGCGGATGCCATCGGCAAACATGATGCCGCTCGGCGCGGGTTCGACGACGGCGGCGTGGATCGCGGGCAAGAGCGGCGCGATCTCGGCGCGAGAGAGATTGCGGTAGACGGAGCCGATGGTGCCGCGTGCGCGGCCGTCCTGGTTCACGAGTCCCGCGCGAACCGCCGCGTACAGCGCCTCTCGATCGACGCCCTTGAGTGAGCGTCCGATGAGCCCCTCGCGGCGCTCGAAGAGCGCGAAGCAGAGGTAGCGCTGCTGCATGCCGCGGGGGTCGCCGTCGACCTTGGCCTCGGCCAGCATCGCAAGGAGTTCCGGAAGCGCAGGCATCGCGGCGTCTCCGATGGCGGCCAACGCGTCGGCGGCCTTGATGCGCAGCCAGAGGTCGTCGGCACGGAGCGTTTCGCGGAGCGCGGGGACAGCCGCGGCCCCGCGCTTGCCCAGTTGCGCGAGCGCCTGGCATGCACCGATCTGCGCGTCAAGATCCCGGGGCGTATCCCCGCCGCCCTCGAGCATGCGGACGAGCTTCGCCGTCGGATCGTCCTTGCGGCGCGCGAGCTCGGTCGCGGCGCGCTCGCGCACGACGGGCGACCAGCTGCCGAGCGCCGCGAGAAGCTTCGGCTCGCTCATTTTTTCGTAGCCGACCAGGCCGAGCCGCGCGCTCCAGCCGCGGCCGGCTTCGATCAGCTCCCGTGCCGTCGCTGCGTCGACGGGCGTGCCGGCACTTCCCTTGCGCGCGATGCGGATGTTCGCAAGCGCCTGTTCGAAGCCGAGGAGATACGCCCCCGACGCATCCCACATCCCGTAGCTGTCGTTCTTCGGCTCGGGCGGCCCCTGGTGGATGAACCCACCGTCCCAGCGGCGCGCGAGGTCGTAGTACCAACCGAACTCGCGCATCCAGGCGCCCGTCGACTCTGGGCCCGAGCGCGCGACGCCGGGCAGCGCCCAGAGCATGTTGAAGAAGTTGCCGGTGTGCCCCTGGTCGCGCTCGCCGCCGTGCGAGGCGACGCTCATGCGTGAGAAGTACGACGCGGCGTCGGTCTCGCCGAGAAGGTCGAAGAGCACGGCCGCCGCACCGTTCTTGCCGTTGTCGTCGTGGGTCTGGATCCACGGATGATGGTCGCCGTACGGGACGCTGCCCTTTCCGACATAGAAGCGGATGAGCCGCGCGCTTCGGTCGATCGCGGCGTCGAGCGCCGGGTCGGCGACACCCGCCTCGCGCGCGAGGACGAGCGAGATCAGGAGCGGCAGGCCGGGAGCGTTCATCATGCCGTAGCCGGCGAGGCGGCCGTTCTCCTGCACGAATCGGTGCCCCCACGAGCCGACCACGCTCTGGCCCTCGACGATCTCCATCGTGATCCGCCGAAGCTCCGCTGCGAACGTCTGGTCGCCGGTCGCGAGCGTGTACTCGGCCAGGAGCATGTTGATCGGACCGTAGTACCACGAGTGGTAGTCGCGCCGATCGGGGTCGGAGTAGCGCGAGGCCCACTCGACCTGCCTGCGGACGATGGGCAGGTACTCAGGGTTTCCGCTGGCAAGGAGGGCGAGTGCGTTGTAGCAGCGGACGATCGGGTTGCCGTCGTTGGGCTTCGCCTGCGTGCGGCGCGCGAGCGCGGCGAGGCCTGCGTCGAGGATGCGCTTCGACTTGGGGCAGTCGAACGGTGCGGTCGCGGAGTACGCGCCGAGGACTTCGATCGGCACGACCACGCCCAACTGCTCGCCCGCGCGCCAGCGGAGTAGCGCGAGCTTCCCGTCGCTCGCCTCGGCTTCGCCGATCGCCTTGCCGAACTCGGTGCGGGGATCGGAGGAGAACGGCCGGGATCCGACGCCGAGGATCACATCGCCCACCGCGACCAAGCCGTCGGCGGGCGAACCCTTGTCCACCTTGGTCACGAGGATCTGCCGCGCCTCGCTTGTCTCCATGCGGTTGCTGTACATCCATCCGCGCAAGCCGGTCGGTCCGAGGTTCCAGTCGTGGGTCATGCCCTCGGGCACCGCTTCACCCTTGGTGAAGTCGGGAATCTCGACCTGCTTCTTCGGCGGCGCTGCGGGCGCGGCCGCGGTGATCGCGATGACGACGGCGGTCACAGCCGCGAGACCCGCGGCACGGAAGCGCGCAACGAGCGAAGTCATGGCGCGGCTCCCTTCGCGGCGTCGCGCGCCGGTGCGCCCTTGAGGAGCGCGACCGCCGACTCGGCGAACGCCTGGCCGATGGGCGCGAGGATGCGCGCCGACCCGAGGTAGTGGTACTCCTGGTTCGAGACGCTGTCGCGGAGGATCGTGAGTTCGCGCGCATCGAAGCGCGCTGCGAGCAGCGCGTCGATCGCGGCATCGCCGTCGGCGCGCGTGCGCGTGCCGTCCTTGACCTCGGCGCGGATCTTGTCGATGTCGGGCTTGAGCGCGTTTTCGCGCGCCTTGAGCGAGACATACTCGCGATCCCAGAAGACCTCGGTGCGGACGGCGGCGACCGTGCCCGCGAACTCGGGCATGGCCGCAGGCGCGGCCATCGCGTTGCGGAAGTTGCGGTGCACCTCGGCGTGCCGCTTCTCGTCGGGCCTGTACTCCTCGACAGGGCCGCCGACGCCGAGGACGCCGATCACGAACGGCAGCCGCGGCGCGTCGAGGTCGCGGCGGACATCGCGGATGAAGTGCGCGAGGCCCTGGCTGTAGGCGTCGTAACCGCCCTGCTTCCCGCGGTTCGGGTACGCGCCGCCGTCGACCATGTCGTTCCAGCCCTGGAACCACACGAAGCCCGCGAGCTCGTAGCCGCGCGCGGGGTCGTGCCCGGGCACCACGCGCGGAATGTCGGCGAGCACGGTGCGGACATGCCCGATCATCTCGCGGTAGAAGACGCCGGTCGCGGCATCCTTCTCGGCGCGCGCCTTCTCGGGGTCGACGCCACGCTTGCGCAAACCCTCGAGCTCGGACTCGTTGAACTCGTAGCGACCTGCGCTTGGCGAACGGAAGTCGGTGTGCAGGCTCTTGCCACCCCACGAGGTCTTGATGAGCAGGACCGGCTCGTCGAGCAGGCGCGCGACGGTGACGCCGAAGCTGAACTCGGGCCCGATCTTCTCACCGCGCTCGCCAGCACCGAAGCCAGCGGTCAGCTTGCCGACCTGCTCGTTCGGCGCGCAGCCGATCGATGAGATCCACACCCGCTCGCAGGTCCGCGACGTCCCGTCCTCGTTGCAGAGCTCGCCATAGAGCGGCGCGAGGCGCGGGTCGAGCTTCATCGCGGCAAGCGTCCGCACCTTCGCGTGCCCCTGCATGTTCGACTGCCCCGCGAGCACGAAGACCTTGAGAGGCCCCTCCGCCGCAGCCGGACTCGCGGTCGACGCGGCCAAGATCACTCCCACGGCGACGATCATGAACCCGCAGAAAGCGCCTCGAAACATGTCGACTCTCCTTGCCGGCCTCGCCCCGCGCGGCACGCGCGGGACACACGGCGGACGCTCGCCATCCTACCCGCAGCGCGCAGGAGCACTACCGCTCGCCGAGCTTGCGCCGTTCGTGACCTGCGAGCCGCGCCGCGAGCGCGGCCTGGCTCGAGACGCCGAGCTTTCGGTACACCCGGCGCGCCAGCGTCGACACGGTATGCACCGAGACTCGCATCCGCTCCGCGACATGCGCGCGCGAAAGTCCATCGGCAAGGGCAAGCGCGACCTCGCGCTCGCGGGGCGCGAGCGCCGGGAGCCCCGTCTGGTCTTCCTGCCTCGGCCGCGCCTGCGCGAGCTTCGACCGCGGCGTCATCCAGACCGCCGGCAACGGGAGAAGCGCGCCCACAAGCGGCTCGAACACGATGCTGATCGCCTGATTGCAGTGCGCGGGCGGTGGGATGCGTCCGCCGCGCGCACGCCTCGGCTCAAGTGGGCGCGGCCGGGGCGTCGCGAGGAACTCGACCACCGGGAGCATGCGCCTGCGGAGCTCGGCGAAGTCATCATTCGTGAAGTAGTGCATGCCGTGCTGGCGGAAGCGAAATCCGACCTTCGGGTGGAACTCGGGATCGGCGTGCCGCTCGACGCAGCGTTCGAACTCGCGCCGCACAGATGCGCTCGACTGCATGGCGAGCTGCACGGACTGCGGACGACTGTCGTCGAAGCTCACGACGATGCGCTCCACCGCGACGCGATAGCCGACCGCCGTGCGCGGCTTGCGCGCGCGGATCGACTGCACCAGCCCGTGCTGCACGAGAAGGTCCACTTGCTTCTGGAGGACGCGCTGATCGAGTCCCGTCGTGCTCGCGAGTTCGCCGAGCGTGGCGGCCGAGCGCGCGGAACGGAGGACTTCCCAGGTCCGGAGAGCCTCGTACTCTGTAAGCAGTTCGAGGACTCCTTCGCGCTCGATCTCGAGAGGCTTCGGGTCTGGCATCTCGGCATGATCGCAGAGTTGGCGCGGGGCACACGCGCGACGCACGTACTCCCAGCGGAGTACGGCGCGCCGAGAAAATGCCGCGCGCCGCGAGGAGCGTGAGGCCGGACTCTCGGCGGACCGATACCCCGCGCAGGTGACGCGGCGCGCAATCGCCGCAAAGGCCATGGAAACGAACCCTTCGTCGCAACTCACCGTTGGGTTGGCGCGGATCCGGTGGTACTCTTACGACCGACAGCGACACCTGCCACGACGGCACTGGAGGCCTCCATGCACCGATTCCGGACCAACCCTTCGCTCTCTACCGCCGCGATTGGCATGCTGATTCTGAGCGGTATCGCAGCGCCCTCCCATGCAGACACCATCACCGTCTGCCTCGACGGGTCGTGCGACTTCACGAGTCCGGTGGCCGCCGTGGACGCCGCCGTCGAGGGCAACACCATCGAGATCGCGGCCGGCACCTACCTCCTGGAAAGTCCCCTCTCGCTGTACGGCAAGAATCTCATGATACGGGGCGCGGTCGACGCGAGCGGGCGTCCTGCGACAGTGCTCAACGGCCAGAACGCGACCTACCACGTCAACGCGCTGCATCTCACGGCCGCGACCGTGATCGAGAACCTCGTGCTCACCAACGGACGCAGCACGCAGAACGGCGCCATCTACATGTTCGGCTGCCAAGGAACGACGATCCGCAACTGCTCGGTGCGCGGAAACCAACGAGGCGCGATCGGGCTCAATGGCTCGAACGTGACGATGATCGGCTGCGAGATCGTGGACAACGCTGCTGGACCTGGGACATCGGCCGGCGGTGGCGTCTACGTGGCCGGGACGATCTCGCTCATCGACTGCGTGGTCTCGGGCAACGCGGCCAGCTTCAGCGGCGGGGGCGTCTATGTACCCAACGGCTCCGTGATGAACCTCACCCGGACCCGCATCTGCGGCAATGTGGCGCCGAACGGCGCGCAGGTCGGCCAGAGCGGGAACGGGATCGTCAACGATCTCGGCGGCGCGTGCGTGATGACCGCGTGCGCGAGTTGCCCGGCGCCACCCTGCCCTGCGGACCTCGATGGCAATGGATTCGTGGACGCCGCCGACCTCGGAAGCCTGCTCGCTGCGTGGGGTGCGTGCGGGAAGTCCTGCCCCGCCGACATCAATGGCGACGGGGTCGTGAGCGCTGCCGACATCGCGACAGTGCTCGATGCGTGGGGCGCGTGTCAGTAGCACCTGTGAGGCGCATGGCGAGCCCAGCGCCTCATTTCGCTCCGCTCGCGCGCATCACCAGCACCCAGTCCTGCGGCGACGGTACCGCGGGCGTCGACCAGCTCGCTTCGCCCGTGACCTCGCCGAGGTCGAAGCGGCGCCCCGTGGCGGGATCGAACCAGAACGCCGTATAGCGCACCTTCGGATCCAGCTCGGCGACGCGGAAACCGCCCCAGTCGTAGATGCCGCGCTTCGGTCGATACGCGACGAGCACCTCGCCGCGGATTCCCGCAGCGAGCGCCCCGCCGTCGACCCACTCGGGATGCGGTTCCATGCGATGCCACGGCAGTTCCTCGAGCAGCCGCTTGGCGAGCCCGAGCTGCGTCGAGCCAGGAAACGCCATGCCTTCGCGCCAGGTGGTGAAGTCGTAGATCGGCGTGATGCCTGGGTCGCCCTCGACGCTCGCCTGCCAGATGCCCGCTGCGCCGTAGGTGTGACCCGCTGCGCCCGCGAGCATCAGCGTCCAGAACAAATGGCGCTGGATGTCCTCGAAGTTCGTCTGCATATGGCGCTCGTAGCACGCCTCGCCGCAGAGCGCGGGGCGCTTCGGCGCGTGAGCAAGCGACGCGCGGAGGAGGCGCAGGGTCTCATTCGCCGTGTTCAACCCGTCGTGGCCGATGCCGACCATATCGAAGTCGAACTCGTCGTTGCCGCGCGCGATCGAGGCGCGTGGGTCGCCGGGCGAGTGGTAGGTGAGTGGGCGGCGGAACGGATCAGTGGCGCGCACGTACTCGGCGAGCTCGGCCCACGGACCGTTGCCGTCGCTCGCCTCGCCGCCGAGGATCCAGACGACGGGCGACGCGCCGTAGCGCGCGATGAGGTGGCGCCAGTGGCGCTTGAAGCCGTCGAGGCCGACCTGGTTGATGGTCGACTGCCCGCCCGCCTGCGGGCGTCCCCAGCCACCGACGATCGCGGGCACGATCGAATGCGCGATGAGCGTCGAGATGCGCGTGTCGGCTGCGTCGAAGTACGCGGTGTTCACCGCGCGGAAATCAAGCGTCGTGTAGGGCAGCCCCGCTTCGTTCGCCCAGCGCGGCTCGAGCATCGCTTCGTCTGGATACGGTCCGCAGACGATCTGGACGACGTTGAAGCCCTTCGCCGCGCGATCGGCGCAGAGTTCGCGGAAGCCCTGCGCGTCGATCCGCTTGCAGAGCCCCTTCCACCAGGTGTCGCCGAGCCAGAGGAAGGGCGTGCCGTCGGCGTGCTCGAAATGGCGGCGATCGGCGGCGATGCGCACCGGGCCGCGGCGGATGAGCGGATTCGCGCTCGCTGCGGGCGTGACGACGATCGAGCCCGACGCGGCGTGCAGCCCAGCGTCGTCCTTCGCCGTGCACTCGGTGCGGTAGCGATGGACGCCGACCGCGGGCGATGCGTAGCGCACCTTCCAGAGGTCGCCGCCCGCCCAGAAGGCCGGGACTCGGTACGCGCGCCCGTCAGGCGCGTCGACGATGACGTCGAGCTCGACGGTCGCGAAGGCGTCCGCGTGCGGAGCCTTCGCCGTGAAGGCGATCTCGATGACCTCGTTGGCGGCCGTCTCGAGCGCGGGAGGCGCTGCGTCGGAGACCGAGACGACGGGAACAATGACAAGCCAGCCGAGCGCACGCATCCAACGGGCGCGCGGGAAGAGACCAGGGTTCGGCATGATGGCTCCTTGCGAGCGATGCCCAGCGGGCGAATCCGCGCGACACGACCGCCCGACCTCCGCAAGAATAGCGAAGGGTCGCCTACGGCGCGGGCTGGATCATCGCCGTCGTCATCGCGCAGAGATGGAATGTCTCACCCGCGCCGGGCGGGCACGCGAGTCGGATCGTGTGGCTTCCGCTCGCATCCGCCACGAATCGATGCATGAAGCGCACGCCCTGGTTGAGTCCATACACATCCTGATCGATGAGCGAGGACGTGCCGTTGGCCTCGAACAGGATCAGTCGGCCGCTCGGCTCCCAGCCGAAGCTGAAGAGCGTGGTCTCGTAGGTCGCGCCAGGTGCAAGGCCGAACAGCGACACCGTGCGCGGGTTGCCGCCGTAGAGGAATCCGCTGCCGAGCGCAGCGCTGCTTCCCGTGATGTTCGGCGCCGCGTTGTCGACCGCGGCGAGACCGCCTCGGATCGCGAAGTTCGGTCCCGAGAGCGCCGATGCCGCGAAGTTCACGCCGTTGACCGTGACCGCTGGACCCGCGAAGTTCACGGAGGCGATGTGTGGGACGCTGCTCGAGATCCCCGAACTCGCGTCGCTCGTCCACGGCGCATGGCGGAACGGCGCAGGATCCCTCGAGGCAAGGACAGAGAACACCTTCGGGTTCGGATCCGCCGGATTCGCAGCGGTGATCACATAGTTCACGGGGATCGTCGTGCTCAACCTCGGCGTGGGCAGGCCGTTGTTCGGCTGGTTGCAGGTGGCGCCCTCGTCCAGGGTGTAGATCGGCCGCAGCCCGTTGATCTGCGCGTTCGTCGTCTGCGGCGGCACATGCAGCGTGATGACGCCGTTCGGACAGCTGCTGGTCACGGCGCCGATGCTCCCTGCGAAGCTGCTTCGGAACGAGGTGATCTCCTTGCCCGTCGCGTAGCGGAGCCGGAACGACATGGAGGTCGCCGATGCAAGCGGCACGGTTCCGCCGCCGGCGCCCTCCCAATCCATGATGTTCGCGCGCGCGATCCACACAGCCTGCGTCGTGCCATCGCGCAGCACGTCCATGACCGGCGAACCGACGAGCCCGAGGCCGATGTCGCCCCAGACCCACGAACGGACGATCGGCCAGCCCTCGACATCCTCGAGACTCTGCAACGGCTTCGGCGTGGTGCAGCGCACCACGTAGAAGGCGTCCACATCGCTTCCGTGGAGGCCAGCCTTGGTTCCCCAGTACTTTGGCGAGCTCAGGCCCCAGTGCGCGCACATGCCCGGGTCCATCTGCGGCGTGAAGAGCGTCTGCGGAATGCTCACCTGCACCACGGCGCCGCAGTCGTCGCCGACCACCGTGTGCGACGCTGGCGGGACAGCTGGTGCGGACGGAACGTGCATGCGCAGCGCCGGGTCGCCGAAATGCATCGACATGCGGCGCTCGCTCCACGCGCCGAGGTTGACCGTGAAATGGAGGCAACCGTCCATCCAGCTGCGACCGAGCGGGTTGCCGGCGAGCGCGGAGTCGAGCATCTTCGAGACGACCATCGAGCCACCACCCGTGTCCGCGCGCGTCGAGGCGAGGACGCCGACGGCTCCGAGCCTGAACAGATCGTTGATGACGACCGCCGGCGTTCCGCGGTAGAACGCGCTTGTCCCATCGTGCCCGAGCATCTCGAAGTCGATCGCACCGACGGCGCACCCCGATGACAGGACGACGGCAGGCGCGAGGATGTTGGTGGATCCGCAGCTGATCGAGCCACCGAGCGTGACAGCCGCGCTGTGGAAGTTGTTGACGATGATGCCGGCTTCCACAGCCTGGTCGCTCTCGACGAGGTCGACGCCCGTGAGATCGAGATGGGCGAAGCCGTAGTTCGCGGCGGCCGCAGCCTGGATCGACGCGTCCCAGTCCGCGCCAACGCCTGCGAGCGTCCGGTTCCACGTGCCGTCGAGCAGGCGCTCGTAGGTCGAGATCCGGCTCGCGGCCAGCGTGGCGTCGAAGACGTCGTAGGCCATGATCCGCCCGACCGCGATGTCGGCGAAGGGATCCGCGTCGGCGTTCGCGTAGTCGAAGTCGGTCGGCGGGTCGTGGAACTGCCCATCGCTTTCGTTCGGCGCGCTGTAGCTCATCGGCATGCTGCGCGCGTTGCCGACGATGGCGAGATACTCGGGATAGCGGCCGATGGCTGCGTAGAGCTGGTTCAGTTCAGCGGAGATGATCGGGTAGCCCGAGTAGACGAAGAGCTCCTGCTGAGCGGTCGGCGACTGGAATCCAGCGATGGGAACGACGATGCCGCCCCGCCGCGCGGCGATGTGCGCTGCGGTGAGCGAGAGCTTGGCGCCGGTATCGACGGCGAGATCGCGCGGATTGGTCACCGCGAAGTACTCGACCGCGATTCCCCTCGATGCGAGGTATCCCACGATCGACGCAGGACCGGTCACGACGCGCGTGGCAATCCCGGGGCTTGCGCCCGGCGCACCGACGAAGACGACCTCGGTCGCGCCGAGATCGGCAATGGCAGCCTGCACGGCCGCTGCCTTGAGAGGATCGGCGCTGTGGAAGAGCATCGGCGCGCCGATGGCGGATGCAAGCGCCGAGGCCTGCAGCACGTTCGGGTAGTTGGTGGCGTCGATGGCGTCGCTGACGAGCACGACCGTCGCGCTCGACGCCCAGTGGGCGAGCGCCATCGAGACGGCAAGCTCATGCGGATCGGTCGCGTTGATTCGCGCCGTCGGATGCCAGTTGTCGACGGCAGTGAAATTCAGCGTGTTGACACGCGCCGGCCGCAGGCGGCGCAGGTAGTCGCGGAAGTAGGCGTTGCTCGAGTATTCGAGCTCGCTTCCGATCATCACGACGGCGGGGAGCCCGTTGTTCCGGTGCGCCGATGCAGGGACGAGCGCGAGGTATGCATAGTCGCCCACGGCGAGACCCGTCTCCGTCGACTGCACGACGAAGACCTCGGTCGGCGGCTCAGCAGGCGGCGGAGGCGGAGGCATGACGCTCACCGACACGACGTAGGTGTTCATCGTTCCGCCCCACGTCACGGTGTAGTGCACGGGGCCTGCGTCGAACCCCGGCTTCGGGCGGGATCCCGATGCAGGGTATCCAACGCCTGACGAGAGCTCGTAGGTCGGCGCGAGGGTCGCGAGGTCGGTTCCGTAGGGAACCGTCCACTGTATGGCGGTTTGGTTTCCCACCGTCGCGCCAAACTCCACGCTGCTTCCCGCGACGTTGCCTCCGAATGACAGCATGCTCGCGACGTCGATGAACGCGATTTCGGAGAGGCCCGTGTGCCCGTCGCAGTCGCCGAAGTTCGACAAGACCTTGAGCTGCAGGTAGCGGGTCGAGATCGGCGAGTTGAAGAGATGCGTCTGGCCCGGCTGCCGCGGAAGCCCCAGGGACTGCTCAAAGTTCATCTCCTGCACGAAGGTGCCCCAAGCCGAGCCGGCTGCGCCATAGGACGCACCCGTCGGAAGCAACGAGGTTCCGCGGTAGACGTCGCAGGTCTGGATGCCGCGCGCGGATGCCCGGCCGGCGCCGCAATCGCCGCCCTCGTTGTAGTTCCAGAGCCGGATACCGGCGACGGTCCGCGCCGCGCCGAGATCGAAGGTGATCCACGTGCGCGTCGTCGCTGCGCTCAGCCACATCGTCGGGCTGGGATTCACGCTGCACGTCGACGAGAGCCGCACCGCAGCGTTGGCGCCCATGCCGCTGCCATCGATCGCATGGATCGCGCGCCGATCGTCCATGCCCTCGTGGAAATACTGACTCTGCGCTGTGGCTCCGACCGCGCGGATGAGCTCGCCCGAGCTCGGCGCTGCGACCTGCACGGTCACGACGTACGTCCGCGTGATTCCTCCGAAGGTGAAGGTGTAGGTGACGGGGCCGGCATCGAATCCAGGCACGGGAACCGTGCCGCTCGCGGGGTAGCCGGTTCCAGAGGTGAGCGTGTACGTCGGGGCAAGCGTCGAAAGGTCGGTGCCGAACGGAACGGTCCAGGTGATGCTCGCCGCGTTCCCGTTCGCAGCGCCAATGACGGCGGAGCTCCCTGGGATGTTGAGCCCGAATGAAAGCGCCATCGCCGGCTGCTGGTAGAACGTCGGCAGCGCATACTTCGCCGACAGGTACGCACCGACGGTGTTCTCCTCGATCGGCGTGAGTGCGCGCGGATAGACGAGCACCTCGGCGATGTCGCCGATCCAGCTGCGGCCAGGGCAGCACGCACGATCGCTCGAGAGCTGGTTCGCGCGGGCATCGCCGGTCGTGACGACCGAGATCACCTGGTACGACGTGGCGGGAAGCTCCAGCGCGGTTCCATCGACGGAGCGCCCCATGACCTTCGTCGAACCATCGCGCACCACCGGGCTCGCGTTGACGGGATCCCAGAGCGTGGACGTGTCCCCGTGGAAGTCGTAGCTGGTGTCGTCGCCGAGCAGGAAGTGGTAGCTGCCTGCAGCCACTGCGTCGCGCCGGACCACCCAGAAGACCGTGCGGATGTCCGAGATGCGCGCAAAGTCGAATGAGGCTTCTTCGACGGGGAAGCGCACGGCCGGCAGGCCGTTGACCGCGTTCGCGACGTAGGTCGGCGCGCCCACCGCACGGACGGCGTCTCTCCCGCTCCCCGAGCGGTCGGGCCAGATGTTGACCACGGCGCCGTCGGCAAGGCTCGCGAGCGAGGCTGCATCGAGCCAGAGCGAAGCGCCCGTGACGCCGTGCGGCGGCGCGAGGCAGACCCCCCAGTCGGCGAGCACGGCGGCGAGGTCCGCTCCATCGATGCGACCATCGGCGTTGGCGTCACCGATGCAGAGCTGATCGCCGCCCGCGCAAGGACCCCAGTTCGCGAGTACCGCGGCGAGATCCACGCCGTCGACCTTGCCATCGCCATCGCCATCGGTCGGGCACTGCGCGCTCGCTGCGCGCGAGAGAAGCCCGATCAAGCAGGTGACGAGGATCGCGAGCGTTCGGGGAGCATCCTGTCTCATGTCATCGCCCTTTCAGGGTGCGTCGCCTTCAGCGACGCTGCAATGTGTCCAAGGTACCGGTCTCACATGACGGTTCCACGACTCGCCCGAGTTCCGCGCGCAGTTGCGCGACGCGGGCGTATCCCGCCATCGTTCTGAAGCCGTAGATCGCGATCAGCGATCCGAGAAGCACTGCGCCAATGGAACCGACAACGCCCCATATCGCGTGCGAGTCGGGGAAGCAGGCGAGTAGCGAGCACACCATGCCGAGGACGGCCGGCGTGCCGACGCCCATGAGCCAGAACATCCCGAGGATGCGCAGCCTCCGCTCGCGCGCGTAGAGCGCGGAGAGTTCCCGCGAACCAGCGAGATCCATGGGCTCCGGCGCGATCAGCATCGCGCGGAGGATCGTCGGGAGGACGGCGAGCTCGATCATTGCAAGCGTCGTGGAAAGAAGCACGGGCATCCACGAGACCGGTTCTTCCGGCGCAATCATGAAGCGGACACCGACGAGAATCGCCCCACTCACGCACGCAACGACCGCGAAGAACCACATCGACGGCTTCACGGGGCTATGGCGGGCACGATTCCCAAGCGCTGCCGTGCGAGTGCCCGCCGCATCCTGCGGCGTCTCCCCCGCCCACGCGTGACCCTTCAGCCGAAGAATCGGCATCGCCAGCGCTGCGATGAGCGGCGTGTGCAAGAGCCACGCGTACTCAGCAACCCAGTGCATCCATGCGAATCGGCTGGCACCCGCGGTGGCGCCGCCCCAGATCGCGAGTGCAGCGAACGTCGAGAACACAAGCACGACGAGTCTGCTGCGCACGCGTACGCGGGCGACGGAGTCGGTCGCCCGATTGGGCATGGCGGCGGCGACGGCGAGCGGAAGCACGAGCACGGCGGGAGAGATCCAGAACAGCAGCGCTCGCGCGATGCCGGGCGCCTCATCCGATACAAGCGGTCCTGGGTGAATCATGGGATCTCCGGTTCAGTGCGCCGCATCGCGTCAGGTCGGCTTCCAGAGCCGCTCGATCTGGCGGCGAACGATGGCCTCGACCGTTTCGCGCGGGAGCCCCGCGATCTTGGCGTCGTGAAACGCCGCGGTGATGCCACCCTCGATGCGCTTGCGCTCCTCGGACTTCGGTTTCGACGGCCGCTCAACCGTGGAGATCACCACGGTGCCGCGTCCGCGCACCGAGGCGAGAAGTCCGGCATCGGTGAGCTCGCGGTATGCGCGGGCGACCGTGTTGAGATGATGCCGAGGTCCGCCGCGAGCTGCCGCACGGGCGGGAGCTCATCGCCCGAGGCGAGGGCTCCTGACGCGATCAGGCCACGGAGACCCGCCACGAGCTGATGGTGGATCGGCACGGAGCTGTCGAGCGAGATCGAGAGCATGTGTCCAATGTATCGTACGCTCATACAATTGCAAGCGATTGCCTGCACCTTTGCTCCAGACGCTCCTCTCACTTCGGAGGCGCAGGCTCAAAGCGCGCGCAATCGCCGCGTTCATCGCGCAACGTCAGCATCGGCCCACGCGACTCCCCCGTCACCACAGCGAACCGAACCGATTCGAGCATCGCGGTGTATGCCTGCTCGAGCGCCATGCGCTCAGGGCGCCCCGCCATGTGGGTCGCACCGACCGGGCCCAGCCGAAGCGGAGTGACCGCTGTTGTGCTGTTTCCAAACTTCGCCTCCGCGAAGTAGCGGTTGACGCCGGCGAATCCCGACGCGCGGCCATCAGCGCCGATCAGGAGCGTGGGCGGACGATCGGTCAGCGCGACGGGACGGCCGTCGCGATCGCGGAGTTCGACGCAGATCCACTCGACGCCATCGATGCGCGGGAGCGCGGCGGGGCACGCGATCTCTCGTTGTGTGGGCGTGGTCGGCGGCACGGAGCTCGTCGTGCAGGCAGCGACAAAGCAGGCGCCGACGAGGCAGACGGCGAGCGAGGAACCGACGTCACGTGCGAAACGGGAGCGGGTCATGCGCGGCACGGTACCGAAGAGCGGCCGTTTCTTCACCATCCACGCGTTCATTCGCATAGGTGCCGCGATTCGTCGGACACCCCGCCGGCGCGACCGCCGCACACGAGCGCCGCACACGAGCGCCGCACACGAGCGCAGGAGTGCGCCCATGCCTCTCGACTCAGTAGTGCGCGACCAGCACGCCGTATCGCTCGGCGAGATACTCGACGATCACGCGGGTGTCGTTCGCATGCAGGCGGTCGCCCACGCGATGGAAGCGCGAGGCATCGACGAAACGGTGGTTGGCAGGGTCGAGCACGAGATTCGGGCAGCCCTGGTTCGCGTCGCCGACGAGTTCGACGATCTCGCGCCGCGGGCGCGGGTAGGCGATGTACCGGATGTCGAGCTTCTCGCGCAATTCCGGGCAGCAGGCGAGAACGCCCTCGAGGTACGCGCAGCTCGGGCAGTAGTAGCGCTTGCCCTCCTGATCGCGGGCGCTGTCGGTGAAGCCTGGCTTGAGAAGGAAGAGGATGTCCATCGGGGGTGCTCTCGGAGGTGAGGGACCGCGGTGTCGCCCGCGTCTCCGCCGATGGTAACGGAGCGTTCGCCGATCGCTCCCGCTATCGTGCAGGCTCCGCATGCCCGCCGTCACCCGAATCTACGAGACGATCCTCTACGCACGCGACCTCGACGCAGCGGCTGCGTTCTACGGCGGCGTGCTCGGGCTGCCCGCGCTGCCGCGGCAAAGCGACCGAGGCGTGGTGTTCCGAATGTCGGCGGAAAGCGTCCTGATCGTGTTCGATCCGACGAGGACGGCTGCGCCGCATCCGGAAGTGCCGAGCCACGGCGCGGAGGGCGCGGGGCACGTCGCCTTCACCGTGCCTGAGCTCGAGTCGTGGCGGACGCGCCTCGCGGAGCACGGGATCGAGATCGAGCGCGAGGTCGATTGGCCGCTCGGCGGGCGCTCGGTCTATGTGCGCGATCCCGCGGGGAACTCCGTCGAGTTCGTGCAGGGACGCGTGTGGGATCTCGGGCCAAGCGCGGGCAACACCGTCGATCCGCTCGACATCATGCTCGAGCACAACGCGTGGGCGACGCGCGAAGTGCTGCGCGCGTGCCTCGCGCTCGATGGCGACGCGTGGACGCGGCGTTTCGAGATCGGCCCGGGATCGCTTCATGACACGCTGACCCATGTCGTCGGCGCGATGCTCCGCTGGGCCGACCGCATCGAGGGACCGCCGCGCGTGCTGCGCCCTCCGCTCGAGAACGGGACGCTGCGATCGCCCGCAGAGTTGATCGCGCTGCTCGACGAGGCCGCGTCGGACCTTGCGCGCGCAGCGGACATCGCGCGACAGCGAGGATTCGCGACCGAAAGCGAGATCACGCTTGGTTGCCAGACCTATCGCTTCACGCTTGGCGCGATGCTCGTCCATGTCGCGACGCACGGGATGCATCACCGCGCGCAGTGCCTGAACATGCTGCGGCGGCTTGCGGTGCCGGGAGTCAGCGACCGGCTCCCTGAGATCGACGCGCTCGACTGGCAGCTCGCGGCCCAGTAGGCGGGCGCCACGCGCGTCAGGGCACAGCCTGCCAGCGCTCCTTCGGCCCCTGCTTCTCCATCCAGCGATCGGCGGGCACTGGGCGGTAGCCGAGCTTCTCGTACAGACCGTGTGCATCGCGCGTCGCGAGGCACCAGCGGCGCACCGTCTGCAATTCGGGATGGCGCTCGAGTGACTCGATGAGTCGGCGGGAGATGCCCTGGCCGCGCCAGCCTTCGACCACGAACACATCGCAGAGCCACGCGAAGGTCGCGCGGTCGGTCACGACGCGGGCGAGCCCGATGTCGCGCCCGTCGCGTCGTCGATCGCGACGGCAGTGATGCTGTTGCGAAGCGCCTCCGCGACGACCTCGCGGCGGATGTGGGGCGACCAGTAGGTGCCCGCGAGGACCGCGTGAATCGAGTCAAGATCGTGATGGGCGGGATCGAGCGAGATCGTGATGGGCATGATGATCGTCCGAGGGGAAAGTATGTCACAAATCGCGCCCCTTCAGACCGACACAGTCCTTCGTCCGCTTGCCTGTCTCCGCATG
>Ga0192647_101321_pt1 | contig 16356 bp, 18 predicted proteins | sample LauGreFa1BDMLBSN_2_FD_133046 | JGI IMG/M metagenome (GOLD analysis project Ga0192647, IMG submission 133046) | Freshwater lake microbial communities from Lake Michigan, USA - Fa13.BD.MLB.SN - reassembly | ecosystem: Environmental > Aquatic > Freshwater > Lake | place: Lake Michigan, USA...
ATGTTTGGTGTCGAACCAGATGGCGGTTTGCCATTGTGTATGATGAATCGTGGCTTGTATGTGCAATCGACCCCATCCTTCTTCTTGCCATTTTGAATGAGTGCGTATTTCAGCTGAAATATCTTTGGGTAACGTAATGAAATACCAACCGGATTTTCCCGGATATTTCCATACTTTTCCATTGAATGTATATTTGAGTGAAGTATGCAATTGATATAGCTGTCGTATAATTCTACACTAATCTGAACTTATGTCACTTCCAATGTGTTTCTTAGGTCTTAACATACACATCATAATCTATAATGAACCTACCACCCGAAGACATCAGCAGAATCATTGAAATGGCATGGGAAGATCGTACATCCTTTGAAGCGATCAAACAGCAATATGGATATTCGGAGTCCGATGTCATTGCATTGATGCGAAGAGAAATGAAACCTTCGAGTTTCAAGATGTGGCGCAAAAGAGTGCATACGCGCATCAGCATCAAACATCCAAAGAGACGCAATCAGGAATTGGATATATGATTCCTATTTCTGATGCAATGCTATTCGATTGCCTTCGCTGTCTTTGAATTCCGCCACATGACCAAGCTCTCCATTGTATGTTTTGGGATAGAGAATCTCCCCGCCGGCTTCCACTGCTTTTTGAAGTATTGCATCAATATCAGTCGTTCCAAAATAAATGAGTATTCCGCTGACAGTTGGAACATAGATTTCTCCTTTTGCCAATGCTCCCGTGATTCCTCGCACTCCATCTTCAAAAGGGAAGAATGCCATTTCATTGTGATCTATTATGTCCTTCTCGAAAGTAAAATCAAAAACTACTGAATAGAAAGCAATAGCTCTATCCATGTCCGTGACGGGAATCTCAAAATATACTGCAGGATTCATGCTCATTGGTCTTGCCTCAAGAATTCAGCCAATAATCTGTGAAAATGATGTGTGCCTTGCTCGCGAGTAGGGGAAAATCTACCTGTTGAATATACTCTCGATTTAAGTCCTTTAAATACATTCTCCACCACGAATTCATCTTCTCGCTCAACCTTATCCAGCATTGCTCCTGCACCGGAATGTAATTTGCTTTCATCATAGACATAGGTGATAAAACTCACTTTTGTTTTTTCGATCGTTATTGGCTTCACAATATTGATGGATAATCCCCATGGATAGAAATTGAACATCATATTCGGAAATAACCAATAATAGTAGGCTGCAATGGATTTACCATGATCGGGATGTCCTTCGGGCAAATCAAAACATTCCTCTCCATCTTGTGCATATCCGATTTGCAGATTGAAATGATCATATATTTCCGTGGCATATTGTCCATAATCCAATACGGAATTCAAATCCTGATGTACAAATGGTATATGAAATCCTTCGAGATAATTATCGCAATACAAGGTCCAATGCGCATTCACAAGATACTCTTTTCCCAATGTCGGCTGATGCACAAATTCATCAAGAGGCAAGAAACCGATGCGCTCATTCATGATGGAGAGTATCTTCTTCAGATCAAAAGCAGGAGAAATGCCGGTAAACAAAAACGGACCCCATTCCACTAAGTCAAAAGTATGCAAACCATCACAGGGTCGGGGGAAGTTTTCAGTCAAGGAAAATTCAGGCATTGATGCAAATGTTCCATCTTGATTGAACCTTCTGCCATGATACATGCATGTGAGAAATTTGCAAGATCCGGGATGATGTACGACGATATTCCCACGATGGGTACATACATTTGACAAGCATCGCAGCGTATCATCTCCAGAGCGCACCAATACCATCGGCTCATTCATATATCCATCCAAGAGATTGAATGGATATGCTGAGTTCGATAATGAAATACAACTCTTATCGCCAATCCATTGCCATGATGATGCAAATATTCGATCCTTCATATGTCCAAATACTTCAGCATCATGATAGAATGATCCTGGAAGGGTCTCAGCTTTTCTGATATCGGGGTCTATGTGATAGGTCTTCATTTTTCTCTCACGAATATATATCCGCCTTTAATTGCGCCCCATACTTGGACGCCATTCTTATCGAAGCCTTGATCCCATGATTCGAGGACATTCTCTTTCAATGAGATCTTGGTTGTGGCATAGGATGCGCCGCGTAGATCGGATGGACATTTATCGGCATCGGTTCCGCCCGTATATATGCCATTCCTATTGTTCATCAATACCGTACACCCTTCTTTGAGTTCAATCATATCCGGAGTGAGCGCTATTTTTTTTGAAGCATCATTCTGCAATCCTATGAAACGCTCTTGATTCTTAAGTGTATAAATGTCGCTCGTGAAGATGTCTGTTCCGGGATGATTCAGTTTATAGACTCTTTGGCGATAGGGTTTCTCTCTTTTGGCATCCATGGCCTGTTCAACATAGAGCCATATTGCGGATTTGTCTTCGTCCCAAATTCTACTCATCGACAAATGAATATTCAGATATGTGGTGTCTTGAAGTGATTGTTCTTTACTTGAGAATTCTCCAATGAGCAAGCGGGCAAATTCCTGCAATGCAGGGTCTTTGCTTGAATTGGTTTGAGTATTCGTACTTGCGCAGCCTATGAAGAAGATAGATAATAGTACGATGATCAGATGTAAATTCATGAATATCAATGTTTGATCAGTGAATAATTGCGGACTTCTTCGACTGTATAAGCTCGAACTTGATATGTACCGCATGGCAATTGTGCAATGGAGAATGTGCTTTCGGTACTTTCCATTAAAAGTTTTCCATGGATATCATAGATCTTGATTGACTGAATTGTAAGATCACTTGAAATCGTTACCATATCATTGGTTGGATTTGGATAGAGCATGGACTCAGTATCCTCAGACTCAGCAATACCGACTGTTGAATTCCACACGGTTGTGAGTATTTGTACGGATATTTGGAATGCTTGAGCTGGTAATTGATTCGTGAGTATGCATACGATGATTCCTGTTGAGGGATCATACATCATCGAAGAGTTATATCCCCCCCAGATTTGTCCGCCATGAGTCCAGACGGGTTTGCCACTTACGATATATTCCGCGATGCCCATGCCATAGCGTTCTTTCTCGACAAATGTCGTCATTTCTTTGAGTGATTGCGCATTGATCACTTTGCCATTCATGAGCGCATCATACCATTGAAGCATTTCGTTTGATGTGGAATACATCCCGCCGGCAGCACCGGCTGCACTATTGAGTGATATTCGTGGAGTTGCTGAATTGTCGCGTCCTGCCTGCCATGGATGTGCGATTGTATACAGAACGCTATCATGAACATCCAAAAATGTGCTGTCGAGATTAAGTGGTGTCAAGATGCTGTCACGCAATAGTTTTCCATAGGATTGACCCGTCACTTTTTCCGCAATCAAACCCGCAAGAAGATAATTTGTATTGCAATATTCCCAGCCTTTGCCGGGTGCAAATGCCGGTGGACCCGCCCATGTGAGGAGTTCACTTGCTGTGTATACCCTTCGTGGATTACTTAATATCGAATCAGGATAGCCCGGAACGCTTGTCACATCATCCAATCCGGTTGTATGATTCAGGAGTTGCCTAATCGTGATATTCGAGTCTATGTTTTTATATGATGGAAGGAATGCATGGAGTGAATCATCCAAACGAAGCTTATTATGCTCTGCAAGTTTCAAAAGTAATACAGCGGTGAACAATTTGGTATTGCTTGCAATTGCGAATTCCATGTCTGAAGTGATTGATACACCCGGATGAGAAATACCACTCACGCCTTGCCATGTACCCATATTTGGAATATACACTCCAGCAGAAATTCCCTTTATGTCTTTTGCTATGAGAATGCTGTCAATCGTTTTCTGTAATCTCGAAGCCAAAGCAGGATTGAATGATTGGGCGTGGAGAAAATGCAGCGAGAAAAGTAGAGTAGAAATATATATGATAATTCTGTTCATTCTGTTTGACGATATTAAGTGTATCATTGAATATTCTGAGATGTTCTAACTTACAAGTATATCAGACAACATCTATTTACTTTGGTTTAAAAACTTGATTCATCCAACTTTTACTATGTCTTTGATGATTCGAATATGATGCAGTGTATGCAATGTCAACATCGTTATTGTTTGTTGTTTATCGAGCTTCCCAAATATCGGATGTGGCATATATTGCTTTGAAAGTGCTTGTTCCAAATTCTGTATGTGAATTTCAGCTTTATCAAACAGAGGTTGAAAATTAATATTGTCTGTTGTTTGTGGCTTTACTCTATCCGGAGCTTTTCCCTTACCTCTTGGAAACCATTTGAGATAAAATAGTATGATTCTCGGAAGATTGAATTCCGACTTATAGTCTTCGGGCTTGGAAAGGAGTAGGGCTTGGATGCTTTTGTGTATGACTAAAAGACAATGTTGTATATGCCAACTGACATTGACGTCAGAGACATTTCCATTCATTCTCTCTGCTTGATTGCAATATGAGTGCAGTTCAAGAATATATTTCCGTAATTGATCCATGGGTAAGTCTCGTGAATTCAATGAGAAAAAAGCATTTCCTGAATATAATTACCTAAAGGCTATAGAATGCTAATGAAATACTTTGCAATATTTCAAAGTGAGAGTTATTCTTCAGCTATGATGATTGGCTCATGCTTCACAGGGAATCTTACGGAATTCGCGATGAAGCAATTATCGTGAGCTTTATCATGCAAAGATAGAGCTAGTTCAATCATATCAGTATTCTTAATTGTCACCCGAGGTTGCAGATTGACTTCCGTGAATTTTCCTCCACCTCCTTCTCGCTCTTGCAATACTCCTGAAGGGGTATCGGTATAAGCAGTGACGATGATACCGGCATCCGCGCAAAGATGCAAATACCAAAGCATATGGCAGACCGAAAGCGAAGCGAGTAGCATGTCTTCCGGATTATGTTTGGTGCCATCGCCTCTGAATGCAGTATCGGATGAACCGTGTAGATCGGGTTTGTTTTCAATGGCAATTATATGATCTCTGGAATAAGAGAGATAATCGCTCGTTCCACTTCCTTTATTGCCGGTCCATGTGACGGTGCTATGATATTGATGAGTTTTCATGGTGCGACTTGCGACTATTAATGATAAAAGTTTATGGCTTTGAGAAATTAGGATCTAGTTATCTAAGGAACCTGTGAAGAATCAAAAAACGCTTCTACCTAACTTTTATAAAGAACTGACATCCATCAAACATTCAACTATGATCCAATTCAGTTAATTATTTCTTTTTTCTACGGATATAACTTATACATTCATTTATGATATGTGACAAAATAGTAAATCCTATTATTAGTAATATAGTTGATAGCAATGAGCTTTGATTTATACCAAAGAGGGGAATACTCCAGATTATGATGATCCATTGTGCAAAATATATGTTTGTAACTCCATTGCTCCACTTAAACAGTAATTCAAAAACCTTGTTCTGATGCACTTTGTCTAGAATTAACTTAGTAAAGTATAGCCAAAACAATACAAAACCATGCATAAATAACATACCACCTTGTCGGCTATGATAGTAGTCATTAAAATGATACTCAATATCTGAATACGAAATAGCAACTCCCAAAAGAAGAACAGAAATGCCAATTATTCCAAAGTGTTTAAAAGTCATGCTTTGGTCATTTGATTTTTTTATAGTGATTCCAAGAAACATACCTAATAGAGGAAAAGAAAGCCAAGGCAAAACAGGAAAAGATATCTTGTTATCGATAAAGCTGTATGCAATTGGCTGGTCTCCGCAAAACAATTCAAAAATATGGTCAATTACAGGTATGTTGAGATGTAATCCCCAGAAAAATGGTGAAATCATACTAATCAAAATTGCAATGAATAGTATTATATATTTGTTGATTTTTAACTCTTGAATCAGAGCCATAATCATTAATGCAATTCCTGCAAATTGAAGAATATCAACGATGGTTAAAATCGTATATTCATTGAGTTTGTTTAATGGGAATGTTTCTGTAATATCGAGATGTAATCGAGTAGAAAGAGTGAATGGAATGACACCCCTTAGGATATTTAATAGGTAACCTGACAAAAGTATTTTTAAGCCACGAGTTAATCTTGACTTCAGTTCAGTCTTTCGAGAATATACATATGAAAATCCCATCAAAGTCATAAATACGGGAGCGGCCGGCGGTCCACCAAGAAATTCTATTATTTGTCCGAATACTGAGTCTTGTACTTCTTGATTTGCAAAAACCATCAAGGTATGAACAGCAATCATAAATAATACTGCCAATCCTCTGGCAAGGTCTATAGACAAAATTCGGTTGTTATGGTTTATTGAATTCATCATTGTTTTCCTTTTTGAATACAAAATTGCAATCCAGAACAATGAATTCATTTGACAAATGTCACAAAATTATTTTGCTCTCAAACGGCTAAGTGTTTCCCTCGATATTCCAAGAAAAGAAGCAATGTATGTTAATGGGATACGTTGAAAAAGTTGTGGATCTTGTTCAAGCAATACCAGATATTTATCCATCGAACTCATCATTTGTGAGAAGTATACTTTATCTTCCAAGAATAGAGCATACTCTTCAATGATTGCATTAATGAAATTTGCAATCTGAACATTGCTCAACATTAAAGGCTTTATCTTCTTTAGATTGATAGATATCAAGCTGCTTTTTTCTACTAACTCAATAGTAGTTCTCGAAGGACAGTTTTTAAAGTTCTGTAATGATCCAACCATGTCATTTTCCAAAGCAAACCAAGTATTCACTTCTACCCCATCTTTCAGATAATAGCTTCTTACAGCACCTTTGATCACAAAATAGGCAAAGTCGTGACATTGATTTTCTTTGATTAATACATGTTTCTTGTTTAAGTGTAGAATAGACAAGTGATTACATATTTCTGCTTTTGTCTCATCGGTAAGTTCTTGCTCTACTGCAAAATGGTCTATAAAGTTTTTGAATCTGATATCCATTCTATAGGGATGTATATGATTAATGTTGCTTGTATTTCTTTAAGTCAGATTTTTATAATCTAGAGTAGATTATTTACGAACTTTTCCTTTAAAGAATGCCCAAATTTCTTCCGCGCTTTCGATATCGCCATTTTGCGATCCTGCAAATGATGTCCACAGAAAGGAATAGCGCTCTCTTCGGCTGGGCTCGATATGTCCTCCGCCTTCTACTTTGTATAGCATGACTTCGGTACCATTTACCCCTTGAGCATACCGATATGCGATCACTTTCGAAGAACTCTTTTGTGGAAATTCAGTGATGATGGGAGCTGTCTGTGTTCCATTTCTTTTTACCCAATATGCAATACTACTATCAGTTGAAATCACTGTACCATTTTCAGTATTGCCACCCAGATAGGGAACAAGCGGATCTGCCGTACCATTCATGAATAATGCAGAAACGGGAATCGTTGATGTGTTGCATTTGGAATTAGCAGGTCCTGAAGCCACAATAGATGCAAAAGCTGTCATGCGATGTGGGATTTCTTGAGCAAGACGCATCACGAAATGTCCGCCGTTGGAAGTACCAACCATAAATACCTTTCGGTCATCAAATCGTAGAGATGTTTTCAGTGTATCGAGTAATGTTGTTATGAATCCCACATCATCGCTTGCGGGAATTCGCGGGGCATCATTTCTACAATCATTCCATCCTTGAGAATTTTTTGGACCGATTGTTCCATCGGGAATCACAAGAATGAGTCCTTCATTTACTGCGATGTCAAACCATGGAACATAGGGAGCTTTCACATGTGACAAACCTGCGATATTGTCTGCGCTTCCACCATTTCCATGAAAGAGAAATATGATTGGAGAGTTTGCTTTCTGAGAAGGGTTGAAGAGGTGATAGGATCTTTTTATTCCACCAATCTTAATCTGTTGATTCGTAAGTAGAAGATCGCGATATTCCGGACTCAATCTATAAGATGTACAAGATATGCAGGTACATATAGCTAGTAGTGAAAGAAATATCTGAAATCGACTTCTGTTCATAATACTCAGGAAGTTATATATAAAGCCAATAGTTAGTTGGTATCATGAACACACATAATTCTTTTTTATATGAGCCAGACTTACTTTGCATAGTTTTTTCAGCACATTCACATCTATATCCGCAAGTTTCTTCACATAGATACAGGCTTTGGCCATTTTGTAATTACCCAATTTCTCAAGCAATTCAGGATTGTCATTTCCCGGTGCATTCACATAGAGTGAGAATGCCGCTTTGCGTGGAGAGAATCCGATGATGAAGAATTCGCCGGAATGTCCGCTGTCTGTTGTGTATTGATATGTACCGAATCCAATCATGGTTGGACCCCACATCTTGGGTTCATAGCCGGACCATTCTTTCATAAGTTCCAGCAATTTCAAACTATCATCTTTCTTTTGCTCATTCTCAACATATGAATGAATGAAATCAATTGGTTCGATTGCGGTTTCTGTTGTTTTGTTTTTTGCCATGATGAGTACTTATTGGAATTATAGAAGTTCATAAGTAGTGCTACGACCACTTTTTAAACTTTTAACAAGTATATTTTTAGTGATGAGATCTTGTATATCTCTTAGTGCTGTATCCTGTGAACATTTTGTCAGTTTTGCCCATTTTGAAGTATGAAGTACACCTTCGAAATCATCTAACAATAAATTCAAAATCTTGATCTGTCTTTCATTGAATGGAACCTTTACATTTTTCATCCAAAAAGATTGTTTTTTTGCAATGTTCTCTAGTATTGAGTTTGAATTCTCAATGGCATTTAAGAGGCATTTTAAGAACCACATTAACCATGGTGTGATATCCAATGTGCCTTTTTGAGACTTCTCTAATATGTCATAATATGCTTTTCTTTCTTTCTTGATTTGACTAGACATACTGTAGCATCTATATGATTGGTCATCTGAACGAGCCAATAGCATATCGGAAACTGCTCTCGCTATACGACCATTTCCATCTTCGAAAGGATGTATGGTGATGAACCACAAGTGAGCTATTGCAGATTTGAGGATGGAATCAATGTCATTATTGCTATTTACCCAATCTAAAAATAGCTGCATTTCATTTTCCACCTTTTTTGCCGGTGGTGCTTGAAAATGAACTTTTACTTTTCCAATTGTACCGGAAACCACTTCCATAGGACCCTTTGCATCATCTCGCCAGGCACCGGTCACAATTGTAGAAATGGAATTATTTGCCATTGGAAATAAAGAAGAATTCCATGAGCACAAGCGTTCTTTCGTGAGTGGTTTATCATGATTTTGCGTGGCATCAATCATCATTTCAACAATGCCATCAATTTTACTGTCAGAGGGTATTAATCCACCAAGTTCCATACCCAATTTTCGAGCTACAGATGATCGAACTTGTTCACCTTCAAAATCTTCACCTTCAATGGAAGAAGAATTCAAGATCTCTCGTGTTATCACATCTAGGTTTGTAATATTCTGTATATCGAATCCATAGACATGAAGCTTCCCAAGAATATGCCCTTGTTTACTTCGAACCAAAGCCAATAATGGAAGTAAATCTTCACTGACCCAGAAAAATTGAGGCCATTCATCCAACTCATGAATATACATGCTAATCTCCGCAAAATCTGCGGTGAATATATCGATTAATCTCCGCATATACAAATAATCTCCGCAAAAAATGCGGAGATTGAAGAGGTTTTCTCCTCGGCTCCGCTCGGAGAACAGGCGTCGGCTTCGCACGACGAATAGTGTATGAGCGTACCCGAGTGCTCACCGAGCGGAGCCGAGGTGAAGGGGTTTATACCGAGCATTTCGTCTCGGCTTCGCTCGACGAACAGTAGCCCCAGCGGGGCGACATCATAATAACCCCACCCCTCGGCTTCGCTCGGGGTGCAATACCCCAATAGCCCCAGCGGGGCGATATCATAATAGCCCCAGCGGGGCGATATCATAATAAGAGTCGCACCCCGGCCTAAAGGCTACCCCTCATCCGAGGGGAATAAGATCATAGTTTCATTTTCTTGGAATAAACCATGCTTTCTTCAGTACAACTCTCGCAAGACCATCAAGCGGATATCCGCGTACCCATGGTTGGAGAAGGCGATAGTGATTTTCATAAAAGAGCATTGTTGCGGGTGCATCGGCGATGGCCATTGATTCAGCTTTGCGATAGAGTTCCATGCGTTTCACCTCATCATTTTCTGCCATGGCTTGCGCGAATAATGCCGTTGCTTCTGTGTTTTTGTAGCGGGTGCTATTTGGATAGCTTGGCTCGCTCAATGAATTGGGAACAAGCGCGCCATCGAGAAGATTGATATAATTTTCGGGATCGGGATAATCGCCATACCAGCGAGTGCCCCACATCGCAAGTTTTCCTTCTTCGGCCAATTGCAGGAATTCAGAGAACTGAATTGTTTGGATTTGTAATTCAATACCGAGATTCGATTTAATCATCGAGCGTACTGCTTCGGCAACTTGTACGAGTCGTGGCTCGGGATAAATATGGAATGTCACTTTTGGAAAATTCTTCCCATTCGGATACCCGGCTTTTGCAAGAAGTTCGCGTGCTTTTTGAATATTGAGATCGAATCCCGGAATATTCTTGATATCATAATTCTTGAAAACGGGCGGCGTGATGCCATGTAGCGCAGGACCATAGGGCGCATCTTTCAATACATATTTCACGATATTTTTTCTATCAATCGCATAGCTGAATGCACGGCGCACATCGGAATTGTCAAATGGCGCTTTGATGCAAAGATAATCTATGAACCATGTCAGCAAAGCCGGTGTGGACTGCAATTGAAATTGATCATATGGTGCTTTGGCTTTCTTGTTTTTCGTATCAACGATGTCTTCAAAGAATTCAGTCGGTAATGTGAAACATTCATCCAAATTCCCATCGGTGAATTCCTTCAATTGCAATTTGTCATCCTTGATGAAGGTGAACACAAGCGAATCCAAATAGGGAAGCTTATTTCCAATTTCATCCTTTTGCCAATAGTTTGGATTCTTGCGGAATGTCATGGAAATGTCGGGTCGCCATTCCACAAACATGAATGGTCCGGTGCCAACGGGATTCTGGAAAAAGTCACGACCATATTTCTCAACGGCTTCTTTTGGTACAATGCATCCGAGTGAATTTGCCAGAAGGAACAGGAATGGAGAATATGCGCGGGTGAGACGAATCTTCAATGTGGTATCATCAGTGGCTTGAATGCCTTCAATTGTGCTTACCGGTTTATCAGCCAAGCGCGCATCATAGAATGCATTAGCTCCCACAACTTTATCCTTGAATGCCCAATAATGTACGGTGCGTGATTTGGGATCACAAGCGCGAACAAGTGAATATTCCACATCTTTGGCTGTCATTTTCCGACCCTTTCCATTCTGGAAACATGCATTATCATGAAATCTCATGTCTGAGCGGATATGGAATACATATTCTTTTCCATCTTCGGAAATTTCCCAGGAACTTGCCGCCTCGGGAATCACGCCCAAACTTGAATCAAATGAAATCAAACGATCATATACCTGCAATGCGATATCATCTGCGAGCTTGCTATTGATAATCACGGGATCAAGTCCATTCGGATTTCCGCGAATCATATTGATGCGAAATACACCCCCATAATTTTTATCGCCCTTTGCGGAAGTGAGAGTAATCGTTTCTTCTTTGCCACATCCAATCAAACCAAGGATGAGGACGATGAGGAGAATATGATGCATGATGTTTCCAAATTATCGTTTGCGATGTGGATACGAATGTGTTTCTGCGTCAGGATCGACGGGTTCCGGTGCTTCTTTGAGCTGTAGATCAGGAAAAAGCTTTGTTTTGAAACCTTCAAAATCTCTTGCCCATTCCTTGTGATTATACACACAAACCGCCAGACATGCCGAGCAATAATGATCTTTTGCAAAATACGGAAAACAACGGCCCGTATCGACCATATATCTGTCATTTCCCAAATGATCTTTGCCTGCCTCGCTTGAGCGTTCATCGGGAATGGCATCGGCAGGACAATATATCCTGCAAGCTTTACATGTATCACAAAACTTGGCAATGCCCGCATCAATAGGTGCATCTATGGCAAGTGGCATATCGGTGATCACGCTGCCAAGCCGAAAGAGTGGACCCATCGTTGGATGGATGATGGAGCCATGCCTACCCAATTCTCCGAATCCTGCTTTGAGCGCAAGTGGTACATGCAATACATCGCTGTCGCCAATCGGATGTTCAACAGTGCATGCATAACCGAGCGATCGAATTTGATCCGCAAGGGCGATCACGATTTCTCCAAGCGTGAAATAAATGCGCAGACATTCAATTGCGGAGCGCTCATTTGGTACACCCTGAAATTCTCGCCAGAGCATTTTTTGTCCGACCACGATTGCAAATGGATCAAGAATCACGCGTCCTTTATACACATCACTTGGTTCGATCATCGCAATGCCCACTTCATCTGTACCTAATGAGCGGGCTGAATTCTTGATGAATTTCGATGCTTCTTGATTAGATGCAAATAGTGTCTTTTGAGGATTCACTTCGCCCGTGAATCGAGGATATTGATATTCACGGATTTGCTTCAAATACTCATCTACTTCAGCGATATGTATGCTGCGACCTCCAACGGAGGCATACCATGCATCCCATTGAAATGCTATCGGCGATGTGGATGAACCGTGAATCATGATTTACTTGAGTGTTGATAAACGCAATGAATTACTAATCACACTGACCGAACTGAATGCCATGGCACCTGCGGCAAACATCGGATTCAATAATCCGAAAGCTGCAAGTGGTATGCCGATGATATTGAAGATAAATGCCCAAAAGAAATTTTGTTTGATGATGAGCATGGTATTTCTTGAAAGTCGAATTGCAGTGATCACTGAATGTAAATCAGTATTCATTATGGTGATGTCTGCGGTGTTCATTGCAATGTCAGTTCCACTTCCCATCGCGATTCCAAGATGTGCTTGCGCAAGTGCTGGCGCATCATTGATTCCATCTCCAATCATGGCTAGGCGATGTCCAGTTTTTTGTAATCCGGAAATCTTCTCCAATTTCTCATGCGGAAGAAGTCCTGCATGATACTGCATTATTCCAAGCTCATTCGCAATTGATTTCACGGTTGATTCATGATCTCCACTCAGTATCATTGTTTGTAGCAGATCATCATGCAATGTTTGGATGATTTCTTTTGATGTATCACGAATTGTATCAGCAAAAATGAATATCGCATGAGGAATTCCATCAATGCATAAACCAAGCATTGATTCTCCGGATTGATATGTTTGCTTTATTGAATCAATCTCTAAATGCATTCCTTCTTCAAGGATCCAATCAAGTTTACCGATCAGAATATCATGTCCGGATACAATTCCTTTCATCCCTTTTCCGGGAAACTCTTTCACGGATACGGCTTGTGGAATATCCTGAGACTTCTTCACAATCGCTTGTGCAAATGGATGCACTGAATATTGTTCGATGCCGGATGCAAAAGACATCAAAGCATCATAAGAATATGTGGATTGCAGTGTTTCAATTCCAATCAATTCCGGTTTGCCTTCTGTGAGCGTACCTGTTTTGTCGAATGCGATGATGTCAATCGTACCTGCTTTTTCGAGTGCATCCGCATTGCGTATGATGATTCCGCGTTTTGCGCCTGCTCCGATGGCGACTGTGATGGCAGTCGGCGTGGCAAGACCCAATGCGCATGGACAAGCAATGAGGAGTATCGAGATTGCCGGCAAAATGCTTGCATTGAAGGTGGAATGCAGGATCACATAATACACAATGAATGTCACGAGGCTGATAACGAGCACGCTTGGCACGAACACTGATGAAATTTTATCTGCAAGAGATTGAATCGCTGCTTTTGACCCTTGTGCTTCTTTCACGATTGAAGTGATCTTGGATAATACGGTGTCAGCGCCGATTGCGGTGGCTTTCACTTGCATGGATGCATCGATATTGATTGTTCCGCCCGTTACGGAATCTCCGGTCTGTTTTGTTATCGGATGCGATTCACCGGTCAGCATTGATTCATCGCATGTTCCGAATCCTTCGATGATGATGCCATCCATGGGAAATGATTCACCCGGACGAATGAGCATGATATCGCCAACAGTAATCTCTGAAGTATTGCATTCCTGAAAAGATCCATCAGCTGATTGTCTCAATGCTCTGGTTGATTGCAGTGAAAGTAGCGATTGTAATGCATTGCCTGCTTTTCTTTTGGCTTTGGTTTCAAGCATTTTTCCGAGCAAAACAAGCGTGATGATCGTGGTTGTGGAATCATAATACAGATGCTGACCATGTCCTGCATGTTCACCGAATAGCAATTCAAATGTGCTATATAGCCATGCCATTCCTGTTCCGAGTGAAACGAGTGTATTCATGTCGGAAGCGCCATGCAGAGCTAATTTCCAGGCAGGTACAAAAAATCTTTGACCTGGAATAAGGAGAACAATGAGTGATAATATGCAGAATCCGATATTCAAGAGATTCATCGGAATGGGAATTGCATTTGAGATCGGATCCCACATCATGCCCATGGAGAGAATAAGAACGGGAAGTGAGCAGGCAAGACTGATGAAGAAATCACGGCGAATATCTATCTCGCGTTCATGGAGTCTTTCCGAGACATTATCCGGTTCTTTCTTGATGATTAAGTCATAACCTGATTCATGCAAAGATTGTGCGATAGATTCGAGCGATACTTGATCGACATCATATTCCAAACGAACGGTTTCCGCCGCAAGATTCACGGTGGCATTGGAAACGCCTCCGATTTTCTTAAGCGATTTTTCGACTCTTGCCACACATGCGGCACAAGTCATGCCTTCGACAGGAAGATTTTGAATCATGAGAGTTCGTGGATAATCGATTGTTTTTTGTGTCTAAAATAACTCAAAAGGAAGAGAATTCCGGCCAGGATGAATGGAAAGGTGATGAGTGCAATCACTTCAATACTCATCCAAACCGAATGATTCATGCGATAATTATGGGTATAAATGAAGGGGCTGAGCACAATACCGAGGAGAATATAGAGGATTCCTCCGATCAATTCCCATTTCCAAGCGATGGCGAGGATGATTGTAAGAACGAATGAGGGAATCATGTGAATCAGAAATGCAAGGATTTGCTCCTCAAGTGTTCCATGATCAAATGAATCAAGAGCAAAGAGACTGACAAATGCGATTGCCAGAATAATGAGTATGCGTGGCAGAAGAGGGAGGAGCTTCATAAATGTAATCCCAAAAAATAACTTTGCAAAAATAGAAATCTTCATGCAAAGAACGGAGATCACTTATAATCAATCAACTCCACCACGATTTCATTTCTGCGATTGATCACTTCATAGGGAGGATTATAGCCTAGATAAGAAAATTGATTTTTGTGTTGTAGATTTTCCTTCGCAAGTGCTTGCTTCAAAAGTTCTGTGTACTCGGCGATCTTTTCATTATTTGCCCATCCATCGAATCGAATTGCGGCGATGATCTTCTCATCTTGTTTCTCAAATGCAATGCTTTTATCATTCGGAGTCGGGAGTGAATTCATGTCATACCCTTTCGGTACCATGAATTTCATCGTTGTTGTTTCACCAAGTTCCATCGTCACGGGCGATGTCATCGCGATACTTTCTTCTTTCGCATTGCCACCAAAAATATAGCCGGCCAAGATTCTGAATCCCATACCTGAACTCTCGCGATAATCTCTTTTCCCAAGCTTAACACTTGAGAATATAGCAGGTTCATATTTACGCACTTCGAAATTGTCATAGGTTTTGAGCACTTGATATTTATGCTGTTCTGTTTTCTCAGTACTCATAGTACTATATACCTGTGCAAGCAATACAACAATAACGATGACAATGATTGAGATGACTGTGATTTTCATGATGATATCCATAATAATACTCGTGCTAACATCATGGGGGGTGAATTAGTTCAGGAACTCCTCGGCTATGCTTGGGGCGACATCATAGTAAGGCATCCCACCCCCGCCTACGGCGACCCCTCATCCGAGGGGAATGACAGCCCCATCGGGTCGATATCATAATAGCACAGCAGGTGCGATATAAACAATGCACCGCAGGTGCATCATGGTCAAGGTCGGTATTGTAAATGAACGTCCGGATTTATCTCGCCCCGCTGGGGCTATTGGGATATCGCCCCTCTGGGGCTTCTGTTGACCGTTTCTCGTCAGTGCTCGATAACCAGGATGTGCTGGCTGTGGTTCATACACAAGATTCCTCTTCTCGGCTGCGATCATAGTGAAATAGCCCCAGAAAGGTGACATCACAATATCAACTTATTAGAACCTGAATTCCTGAAATTTCTGGCCATCAAATGTGCAGATCTTTTCGCCATTTGTGATATAGAGCAGATCACCGGCATTGTTCTT
>Ga0192647_101322_pt1 | contig 16347 bp, 13 predicted proteins | sample LauGreFa1BDMLBSN_2_FD_133046 | JGI IMG/M metagenome (GOLD analysis project Ga0192647, IMG submission 133046) | Freshwater lake microbial communities from Lake Michigan, USA - Fa13.BD.MLB.SN - reassembly | ecosystem: Environmental > Aquatic > Freshwater > Lake | place: Lake Michigan, USA...
AAAAAAAAGGGGGCTAAAAGCCCCCCCAAAATGAGCGCACCTCAAACTTGTCCGGCAGGTTTATTTTTGTTGATATTAGTAACAATAGGCTTATTAATATCTATTTTTTCCTGCATTTCATTGGTTGGTTTAGTTGATACAATGTCTTCTTTGGGTGGTCGGGCATCTTTACCGGCCATCAAATCATCAATTTGATCTTTATCGATGGTTTCCCATTTCATCAATGCATCAGCCATCTTGTGAAGAATACTGATATTTTCTTGCAAAATTGTTTCTGCACGTTGGTAATTAGTGTCTATTACCGTACGAATTTCTTCATCTATATGGTGCGCAACTGCACTGGATACTTTACTACCTTGTGAACCAGGATGGCCCATGAAAGGTTGACCGCCCTCCTCACCATACACCAAAGGACCAAGCTTGTCAGAAAATCCCCAGCGAGTTACCATGTTTCGAGCCAATTCTGTGGCTCGTTCAATGTCGTTCGACGCACCTGTAGTAACTCGATCACCGCCATAAATCATTAATTCTGCAATTCGCCCACCAAACAAACTGGCGATTTGGCTTTCAAGTTTACGTTTACTGGCACTGTATTGATCTCTTTCAGGTAAAAACATAGTGATACCCAAAGCTCTACCACGAGGCATAATACTAACTTTATATACTGGGTCATGATCAGGTGATGATTGACCGACTATACAGTGACCTGCCTCATGATAAGCTGTTAACAACTTATCATCTTCAGTCATAACCATGGTATGTTTTTCAGCACCCATCAGGATCTTGTCTTTAGCTTTTTCTAGATCACTCATGTTAACTTGTACTTTATTTGATCTTGCAGCAAATAAAGCGGCTTCATTGACAACATTAGCTAATTCAGCCCCTGAAAACCCAGGCGTTCCTCTAGCAATATCTTTCAATTTGACATCATCAGACGCTGGTACTTTTTTAATGTGAACATTTAATATTTGTTCCCGGCCACGTACATCAGGTAATCCAACATTTACTTGACGATCGAAACGACCCGGCCTTAATAAAGCTTTATCTAGCACATCTGCCCTGTTTGTTGCTGCGATAACGATTACCCCTTCATTACCAGTAAAACCATCCATTTCTACGAGTAGTTGATTAAGGGTTTGTTCCCTTTCATCGTTACCGCCTCCCATACCAGCACCACCTCTTTGACGACCGACGGCATCAATTTCATCTATGAATATAATACAAGGAGCATGCGCTTTAGCCTGTGTAAACATATCTCTAACCCTAGAAGCACCTACACCAACATACATTTCTACAAAATCTGAACCCGAAACAGTGAAGAACTTAACACCTGCTTCCCCAGCAATTGCTCTAGCTATAAGTGTTTTACCAGTTCCTGGAGGTCCTACCATTAAAATACCACGGGGTATTTGACCACCTAATTTCTGAAATTTCTGAGGATCAGCTAAAAAGTCAACTAATTCTGCAACGTCTTCCTTCGCTTCTTCACACCCGGCCACGTCAGCAAATGTAGCTGTCAACTTATCTTCTTCAAGCATCTTGGCTTTGCTTTTACCGAAAGCATTGCCACCCATTCCACCACCTTGAGTTTTACGCATATAGATAATCCACACTGCTATTAATAACAGCATTGGAAACCATGAAATGAACATTTGCATGAATAAAGATTGCTGAGCTGGAGGCTTAGTTCTAACTTGAACACCAGCGCTCAAAAGATCATCTATCAAATGCGGATCATTAGGATTGTAGGTTTCAAAATTTTGACCATCAGCCGTACGAAGCTTGATTGTTTGACCAGTCATTTCTACCCGTTCGACTAATTTATTCTTAACCTTAACAATAAACTCTGAATACGGTAATGATTCATCTATTGCCGGCGTACTATTGACTCGATTATATATAAGAAAAGCACCGGTCAGAACAACACTCCAAAGGAGTCCGTTTATTATGTATTTTTTCATGGTTCAATCCTCTGACACTTAAGTTAAGACCAATATCTATCGTTACTAATAATAATGAAAGCATCTAACTAATATGTTTCCATTTTTCTTGTTACTATTTTGTTATTACTTTTTTAGTTCCTACTACTCAAGTAGTATTAAATATTAACTATGTTTAGCAGCTTTGTACATTACAAAAATATAGCGAGCTCTTCACCAAAACTTCGTCTTATTTTATCAAGCGCAATCACTTGAATCTGTCTTACTCGTTCTCTTGTTAAATTAAGCTCTTCGCCAATTTCTTGTAACGTCATTGCATTATCTGTATGAACACCGAAATGACAACAAATCACTTTAGCTTCTCTAGGGTTGAGTATTTTTATTGCTTTTAATATCAAATTCTCAAGATCAGTTTGTGCTATCTTCACAAACGAATTTTTATATACCTGCTGCTCAAGAAAATCTATTGGGGAAAATGTGTTTTCGCCCTCATCATCTGAGGATTCAATTGGCATTGCAGTTTGAGAAATAGTTAAAATTGTATTGATATTATCTCTCGACAGTTTTGTGTGCTCTGCCAACTCCTTAACACTAGGCTCTTTACCATTTTGTGCAATAAACTGCTCTTTCGAACGAAATACTTTATTTATATTTGCAACTTGACCACAAGGTACACGAACTACTCTTTCACAGCGAGATAACGCTCGTGAAATTGCTTGTCTTATCCAGTAACCAGCATAAGTAGAAAATTGAAAACCCAATTCATAATCAAATTTATCAACTGCTTTTAATAAGCCCGTCTGACCTTCCTGGACAAGGTCTTCAAAATCTAAAAAATTACCTTTATATTGATTTGCTATAAATAATACTAATCTAGTATTAGCTGATGCAATCTGTTGCCTCAAGCTTAACCAACGATGTTCTGAATAAATAACCTCTGAAAAGAGCGTTTGCATATCAGTACTGGACAAAAACAAAAACTGATGGTCATAAGATAAAAGCAAATCAACCAATTGAGCATCTTTTGAATTGGTACGCAGATTATTTCCTTCCAATCTTTTAAGAATTAAATCACCTTTTTTTGATATAGCATTTTTATTAGACTGGTAACAGAGGCCTCTATATTTGTACCCATAAACGATAACATCAATTATTTTTGACAAATCCGTGAAGCTGAAAGGAAATAAAATTAATTCTTTTTCTAAGCAATCCCTAACGTTACCATAAGAACTATCTAATGCAGAATTACTATAAAGGCAATCAAAATATTTTCTTATTCCTAATAAAGCAGTTGATAACTCAGTTTCCTGTGTTCCGTCATCATCTTGCTCGACTATATAACTCTTTTGTTCATAGTGATTTAATAACCATAATGCAGTAACGGGGAATTGAGCTAGTAGACCTATAAGTTTCGATTTTTCATTTTTTAACTTGCAAGCTGTATAAAAATTACTATTTTCCGGATACTCAGTAGAACCTGCAGTTAATTGATTCTTGGCAGGTCGATCATCGACAATGAAGCCTAAATCTTGTTTTGATATCTCTGTATTCAAGTAAGCCATAACACCTAATCCTCGCAAAGATAGGGATTTAAATACCTAAAGCAGTAAATATTTTAAAACCTTTATATCGACTACTTATTTTCTTTGTAACGTAATACTATGCAACATGAGTAATCAACAACAAATTTTTATTAACTTTGTGTTAACTAATCATTTCACAATAAGATAACAATTAAAATAAGTATTGTCAAAGTATAGTTTGACAAAAACTTGGACAAAAATGAATATTAAGTTAGACAAAGCATAAATTTCCAGATTATTCATGATGTTGTCAAGGTTCTGTTATATAAAAATACTACTTACCTGCCCAATTTTGTAAACATGAGCGGGTAAGTCTTGTCCAACTTTGTTATGCAAGCTGATTTAAAAGAGGAGAATTAACTAATGAAAATTAGCCAAGATAATGGAGATGAGTTTGAACAAACGACATTTTATTTAATTCATTAACTAATTATTTTGCTGGCGTAAGTTCAAATATGATTAATTCAGCAGGGGTTTCATTAATATTTTCAACCGACATTAAATCACCTGACTCCCAAAAAACATCACCTGCAGAATAGGTATTAACTTTACCCCCCTCTTTAACCTTAAGAGTACCTTTCACAATATAACGTGGACCTGGACCCTCATGAGTATGCCATGGGGTTTTAAAAGCAGGAGGGAAAATAACACGAATTACTTTGGCATCCACATTATTGGATGGCAATACAACTTTTTTTTCTAGTAACATTGATTTATTAAACTGCGGATTTTCCTGAGCTAATAAAGTTTTACTATTTAAAAATAGCACAGCAATTATCATCAGTACTAGTTTCATAGGCATCATGAATCTTAATTTAAACATCTATCGTCCTCTCTATCAAAATTTGAGTTTTAAACTGATTTACTAAAAAATATTTATCTACTACAAACATATTATTATGTTACTTGTTTAAAAAAATAGCACTATATAACACTTCATAAAGTTACAGCCATAAATTACCGTAAGATAAAAAGTAGATTCTACGGAGAGGTTGCGAACTCAAATCACCATAAACGAAATAATATTCACTACCTATATCCTTTTAAAAGATATATATATCTATTTTTATCACTTTATTATTTATCCAATAACTATTACGATTATTCACAAGCAATACAAACAAACTATAAGTTCTAACAGCTTATTTAAGGGATTATTTAAGCTTTACTCCTACTAACAGGGAAGTTTTTATGGCGAGTATCATGCTCGCCTTTTTTTACCATCAAGTTTGCCGCTTATGTTATTAATGGTTGTTAAGTAGAGAAAATTATATGCCTATACAAGAATTAGTTGAATACTTTAATGATCGACTCCAGCGTGAACATCGATCACACTTTCGACCCTTTGTTCTAAAAGAAGGGAAAGCAATTGGACTTTTTGGACCTCTAAGAATTGAAAGTGTATTTTCACCGTTACGTAAGACTTTGCAACCTGATATTATCATCGGCCATACTGCACGAATCAGCGTCGCACCTGACAAAATATCGCATTTGCCTGCAAACGAAATTGAAATACTATCGACAAATACATCCGAACCAACAATTGACTCTGATACTATCATCAATTTTGACCGTTTATCACGTACGGTACATATGCTAAATTATTTAGTATTAGCACATTTAGAAGGTATATTATTTTTGGAAGTTGATGCTCGTCACATATTAGGCATTAAACAAGATCATGGTGCTTATTTTGAAGACGTGATCAGACAATGCGGATTACAAACAAAAAATGTCGCCATAGTATTAGCAATAAACAGTCAATATGTACCCTATCATAAAGAACTGATCAAAGGTTTAAGTAACTATCAGCATAGAGGCTATCAAATTGCGCTTAAGTTAGATTATCTAAGTGATAAAAAAGAAGAATTTAATTTAATAAGAAAAATATTACCAAATTTTGTCAGTCTTTCAGCAAAAAACATGGATACTCAAGTTGAAAATAATAGATTATTGACAAACTTAACCCAATTTACAGCCCTAGTAGAATTATCAGGTGGGCAATCCATCATGCATCACATAAATGATAAAAATACTGATTCACTAGCAAGAAATACACGTTTTAATATTGTAGAGGGAGATTATTACAAAACCATTCCACTTGATTATATTAGTCATTCAAAACTTGATCAATATGGTTTGGATGTCAGTCATTTATAAATCAACAATTAGAATTCTTTAATGAATAGCTCATAAGGTTAGTATGTTATCCATTTGATAAAATTTTAATTGTATTCATTAGTGTTGCCTTTTCGTCAATGCAATACCTATTGTATAGTGTTAAAGTTATTGAATCTGAGTCACACCTACGACAATTTGGAGCTACATCATGCGCATCGGATTACCTAAAGAGATTAAAGATAATGAAGGTCGTGTAGGAATGACCCCAGGCACCATTAAAGCCTTAGCCAAACAGGGTCATAAGGTTCTTGTAGAAAGGGGCGCCGGAGCTGGAAGTTCAATATCAGATGAGGAATATCAAGCTGCTGGTGCTGACATTGTTCCCTATGCTGAAGATGCATGGGCAGCAGACATGGTTGTTAAAGTTAAAGAACCCATTACCTCTGAATATAATTATTTACGCCAAGACTTAATCCTGTTTACTTATTTACATCTGGCCTCTGACAAGCCGCTCACCGAAGCACTATTAGCAAGTGGTACAACGGGTATCGCGTATGAAACCCTTCAAACTGCAAATGGTCAGCTACCTTTATTAACGCCAATGAGTGAAGTAGCAGGACGAATGGCAACGCAAGTAGGTGCCACCTATTTACAAAAATCTCATGGTGGCAGAGGCGTATTGATGGGAGGCGTTCCAGGTGTTGCTCCTGCAAATGTTGTTATATTGGGAGCGGGTATTGTCGGTACCAATGCAGCAAGAGTAGCAGTTGGTCTAGGCGCACAAGTTACAGTATTAGATATTAGTCATGACCGCCTAAAATATCTGGATGATATTTATAGAGGACAATTACAAACGCGCATCAGCGATGAGTATAATATTGAGGAAGTAATCGTAGAAGCCGATTTAGTGATTGGTGCAGTATTAATCCCCGGTGGACGTGCACCTTGGTTAATCACCCGCAACATGTTACCTACCATGCGAAAAGGTTCTGTTATTGTTGATGTAGCCGTTGATCAGGGAGGGTGTGTAGAGACAACTCGAGCGACAACTCATAGTAACCCGACTTATGAAATTGATGGTGTAGTGCATTATTGTGTTGCCAATATGCCTGGAGCAGTCCCGCGGACAAGTACTTTTGCTCTTAATAACCAAACTTCAATATATACGTTACGATTAGCAAACGATGGTCTTGATGCTGTTCGTAAAGATACGGCATTACAATATGGTCTTAATACTTATCGTGGCAACTTAACTTATCCAACAGTTGCAAATGCTTTTGGACTTAAACACACTGACCCCCTAGAGGCCCTAAGTAATAGCTAAAAATCGTTATTTGAAAGTTGTCCTTACTAAAAATCAATTAAATTGGAAAAGCGCATCGATTGATGCGCTTTTTTTTGAAAAGTAATTCGACCGCAACTAAAAGTCTCTGCCACTTTTAATTCGTCTGACTGTATTCACTAATAAATCAACCTCTTGATGGGTATTATAAAATGCCAATGAAGGACGAACCGTGCTTTCAAGTCCATATCGACGCAAGATAGGTTGTGCACAATGATGACCGGTACGAACCGCTATACCGACACGATTTAAGGCAATTCCAACCTCTTGATTGCTATGTCCAGCCAATACAAATGACAAAACACTCGTTTTTTCAGCCGCAGTTCCGATCAAACGCAAACCAGAGATGCTTCTCAATGCTTCCATTGCATAGATTAATAATTCATGCTCATAACGTGCGATATTATCAATGCCTATTTTTAACAAATACTCAAGGGCTGCTCCCAAGCCCACTGCATCGGCAATATTACCGGTACCGGCTTCAAAGCGGGCAGGTGCTGGTTGATAGATAATCTTTTCAAAAGTCACATCTTCAATCATGTTACCACCACCTTGCCAGGGCGGCATAGACTCCAGTAACTCGGATTTTCCGTATAAAACACCAATACCCGTAGGACCAAAAATCTTGTGCCCGGAAAAAACAAACCAGTCACAATCCAGCGCCTGCACATCAACCCGCAAATGCGAAACAGACTGAGCCCCGTCAAGCAAAACACGCGCACCAACCCGATGAGCCATGTCGATCATTTCTTTAGCGGGTGTCACTGTCCCTAACGCATTAGAAACTTGGGTAAAGGCTACCAACTTGGTATTAGCATTTAGTAACTTTTGATATTCACCTAACAATATTTGACCATCTTCGTCAACGGGTGCAACCCTTAACGTTGCACCCGTTAATTCACAAAGCTGTTTCCATGGGACAATATTGGCATGATGCTCCAACCAAGTAATGACAATCTCATCACCCAGACTAATGTGTTGCCTTCCCCAACTTTGAGCTACCAGATTAATTGCTTCAGTAGTTCCACGAACAAAAACAATCTCAGCAGACGAAGGCGCATTCATAAAATGGGCTACTGTATCCCGCGCTTTTTCATAAGCATCGGTAGATCTTGCTGCCAATTCATGAGCCGCACGGTGAATGTTGGAATTCTCATGTTCATAAAAATGAGAAATACGATCAATCACCACCTGTGGCTTTTGAGTAGTCGCTGCATTATCAAACCAAACCAGTGGATGACCGTTAACTCGTTCCTTAAGTATGGGGAAATCACGACGGATAGCATGGACATCAAAAGGCGGATGTGCAGATGAAATAACCGGTAATTGTGCGTTAAAACCAACAGCTTTGAGCTCATCAACAAAATAAAAGGATGATCCTGAATCAACGCTCGAAGCTGTTAATCCGTTTGGCGAAAACAAACTCTGTAATTCTGATTCGCCGGGTAATCCGTATACTTCAGGTGAAAGACCCGCTATTAATTTGGCATCAAAACTTGAACTATTAGAAAAATCTTTAACACCTGCCACAGATTTCGGGATTCTCTCTGTCGATGGTGTTTTTCCTTCAAAAAACTTATATAACTCTGCTTCAGATACTTTTGGCGAGACACTTGGTTGAAAAACACCAGTAGCTGGATTGGTGTCAGCTGTAACAATTCCAAATTGGGGTAAACTGTCTCCAGATGGCACCCGTGAAACCAACAACTGTTGCAATTGAGCTTCATCAGGTAAGCCAAAATCATTAGGCAAAATACCCGACAATATCGATTTATCAAAACCTGCCAAGCTCGATGCTGTCGAGGTTGACGGCTTATCAAAGACTGGTTCGGTATCCAAACTGTTGGGAACATCTTTATAGGACGATGCCAACGATTGAGTATGAAACGTTTGCAATTCAGCCTCTCCTGGCAGACCGAAACCTGTAATACTAGGTAATTTTGATTTATCAAAACCTGGCAATGATGAATCTACGCCACTCATTATTGTCGACTTAACCTGTCCAAACCTCGATCCATCGCAGGGCAGAGCTGAAAACAAATCGTTGGCCATCTTAGTCAACTGCTCTATATCAGGTAATAATTCATTTTGGGTAAAGCCCAACTGCGCTAAACTGATAGGCTCAGAGTTACTTGTAGTCATGGTACTTGCCCACTTCAACATTCTCAAGGACACCGAGTGCATCATCAGTCAAAACTGCCACTGAGCAATATAAAGAAATCAAGTAAGAAGCAATGGCTTTGTGATTAATTCCCATAAAGCGAACTGATAGACCCATGCTCAGTTCGCCAGTCAAGTTAGGTTGATAAAGTCCGACAACACCTTGTCGACTTTCACCCGTACGTAATAACAAAATACTACTTTTACCGTTTACGACTTTGACTTTGTCAGAAGGAATCAAAGGCAGTCCTCGCCATGTTAAGAATTGGGAACCAAATAAAGTAACAATTGCAGGTGGAACTCCACGACGCGTACATTCACGACCAAACGCTGCAATAGTAAGTGGATGTGCCAAGAAAAAACCAGGTTCTTTCCAGACTCGTGAAATCAACTCATCCAGATCATCCGGAGTTGGAGCACCAGTACGAGGTTGGACTTTAAAACCTGGAGCCACGTTATTAAGTAGGCCATACTCGGCATTGTTAATCAATTCGCTTTCTTGGCGTTCTTTAATAGTTTCAATAGTCAAACGTAATTGTTCATGGATTTGATTATGTGGACTGCTATATAAATCAGAAATACGGGTGTGTATATCAAGAACTGTATTAACAGCATTTAAGCGGTATTCTCTGCCCCATTCTTCATAATCAACAAATGTTTGTGGCAACTCTTTTTCATCAAGACTGGAGCAATCAACAAGTAGATTTGTTTCATTTTTTACTTTGTTGACGCGATAAATACCGGCCTCAAGTGGTTTCCAAGGCAATAAATGCACCAACCATCTAGGCGTGATAGTTGATAGCATAGGCACAGTTTTAGTAGCGTTTGCTAAGGTACGCGCAGCGACATCACCTAATGCAGTATGTGATTGACCTTCATGAATATCAGACATGTTTTTTTCCTATAGTTGTTAACGTGTTAAGTGTAGTTAATTAATTTCAATCTCCAGATTGAAGTCATTTGCTGAACAATGCTTTTTTAAGCAATTGGAAGCTGGAGCTTCTAACTTTTATAATTTGTATTTAAAATTAATGCGTCAATAACCTCTTAAATGCCAGCACCATCGAGGAATAATTCATTACGAACATGTGCCTGAGTAATATTACTGCCTGGGGAAACATTATGTGTTAGCCAAACATTACCGCCAATCGTCGACCCTCTACCTATAGTAATACGACCCAAAATCGTAGCACCGGCATATATCACAACATCATCTTCAACGATGGGGTGTCTGGCATTACCTTTAACCAGCAAACCATTGCTATCTTTTTCAAAACGTTTGGCTCCGAGAGTAACTGCTTGATATACTCGAACATGGCGACCAATGACAGCCGTTTCGCCAATAACAACCCCTGTACCATGATCAATAAAAAAACTTTCACCGATTTGTGCACCAGGATGAATATCGATACCAGTTGCTGAATGAGCAATCTCTGAAATAATCCGAGCAACAAGTGGCGTTCCTAATTGATACAGAACGTGTGCAAGGCGATGATGAATAATCGCAGTAATGCCAGGATAACAAACCAATACTTCATCAGGACTACTTGCGGCTGGGTCACCTTCGAAAGCAGCCTGAATATCAGTATCAAGCAACTTTCTTACAATCGGTAACTGTGTTGCAAATTCACGAACAATATGAATAGCCTGCTCATAATCAGCCTCATCAAGTTCTTGTAATCCTGATACAAACTGAAGTTCACGGCTAACCTGCTTATAAAGCTTGCGTAAGAGGGTTTCAAGAGTATGACCGACAAAGTAATCGATACCTTCATCATTCAGATCTGGAAGCCCTAACCTGTTTGGAAACAAAACGCCGCCTAGTCCATCCAAAATAACCTGTAATTCTTTTTTTGAAGGTAGTTTGGGGGGGTTATTACGTCTGCTCCTCGTTTCCAGAGACTGCAAACGTAACTCACGTAATTGCCCTACAAGTGAGTCAATTCCCCAATCATATTGACCGTTTAACACTTCAATAATGCTCATACTGCAATACCGCTGACATCAAAAAGACCTTCGAACAAAGGGGAACTTAAATAACGCTCACCAGAATCTGGCAATATTACAACGATAGTTTTTCCTGCGTTTACTGCACGTTTAGCAACGCGAACTGCGACAGCAACTGCAGCACCACAAGATATGCCAGCAAGAATGCCTTCTTCTTTGGCAAGACGACGAGCGTAAGTAATAGCTTCTTCATTGCTGACCTGTTCAATTTCATCAACTAAATCAAGATCAAGTACTGTCGGAATAAAGCCGGCACCAATGCCTTGAATTTTATGCGGCCCAGGTTGGAGAGGCTCTCCTGCCCGATACTGTGTCAGTACAGGACTTGCAGATGGCTCTACAGCAATAGAAATTATGGCTTTACCTCGGGTTTGTTTAATATAACGTGATACACCAGTAATCGTTCCTCCGGTGCCAACCCCAGAAACTAGAATATCAATGGCTCCATCTGTATCGTTCCAGATTTCAGGCCCGGTGGTTTGTTCATGAATAGCCGGATTAGCCGGATTTTTGAATTGCTGTAGCAATACATAACGATTTGAATCGGATGAAACAATCTCTTCTGCTTTAGCAATTGCACCACTCATGCCTTTTGCGCCTTCAGTTAGTACCAGTTTCGCACCGTAAGCTATCAATAACTTGCGTCGCTCAAGACTCATAGTTTCAGGCATAGTTAAGGTTAATGGCGTGCCACGAGCTGCCGCCACAAAAGCCAAGGCAATACCCGTATTACCACTGGTTGGTTCAACAAGCTCTTTACCGGGGCCTAATAAGCCACGTTGTTCAGCATCCCAAATCATTGCCGCACCAATTCGGCATTTAACTGAAAAAGCAGGATTACGTCCTTCTATTTTTGCCAACACATTCGCCGGCGCGCCCTCAATAATGCGATTAAGCCGGACTAATGGTGTATTGCCTATGGAATGAGAGTTGTCTTCGTACCAATGTGACATCTTATTTTCCTGTAAATTGGTTACATAAATTAACAATTATGGTTAAATTTTGGCAAAAAAAAACCAGTGTCCCTTTTCGGGCTCACTGGCTTCCGGTTGTCCGGTCAGCTCGCATGCAAATTTTAACTATCTAGGACAAGGTCCTCTTATCAATTTTTCAAATTCACTTAAACATATATTTCATTTTTAAGCCATCAATATTTATCTCTCAATAAATACCATTAATTACCCGGACTACCAAAATCAGCTATTTTTTGTTGTTTAAGTACGTCTTGGTACTTGTTATAAGTATCTTCACTACCCCAATAAAAACAATCACAGTCTTCTATATCAACAAATAAATAATAATTGCCACTCTTTAATTTATCACTTTCTGTCAATATATTTAGATGAGCAATTGTATCAGAGGTATCTGCTAATTTAATAAGCTCTTCTTGTTTGAAGGTTTTAAGATAAGCCAGGTTTTCAGGGCCAGTAGAAAATTTCTGTTTAAAACCAGCTTGTGTTAACAAAACTTCTTTATCTTGTACCTGTTCTTTCTTAAGAAAACTACATCCCGATACTAATCCACCAGCCATCATAATACTCAAGACGGTAGCAATTTGTTTTGTTTTTCTTTTCGTTGAAGTGTTCATCGCGTAATACCTCGATAATGTTAGAAATGTTTAAAAATTACAATTAATGAAACCAATGTGCTTGGCGTATTTTTAAATTTACTTTGTCTCCCCTCGCTAAATCTAATTCTTTAAATTTATCATTAGGTAACTCAGCAAATACTGAAGCATCCGATAAGCCATTAAGATTGTTTTTGACTAATTCAATTCGGATGAGTGCCCCCAAATGTTGCCAATCTTTTAGGGTTGCAAGCGGTGTAGCATTATCAATTGATTTCTCAATAATAATATCATGGGGACGAACATGGGCTATTTTCTCTCCCTGCTTCGGAGTTAACAAACCGGCGGTTTGTAACCAGTCGGCGTCATGCTCATCTAAATCAAAAACGTTAGTTTGTCCTATGAAACGTGAAACAAATGCATTAGCTGGGTGATCATAGATTTGACTTGGGGTACCTTGTTGCTCAATGCGCCCATGATTCAACACAACTACTTGACTAGCAACCTCCATCGCTTCTTCTTGATCATGGGTAACGAAGATGCTGGTTACATTTAATTCATGATGTAGATTTCTTAACCATTGCCGCAAATCTTTACGAACACTGGCATCGAGCGCTCCAAAAGGCTCATCTAATAATAAGACTGAGGGCTCTACAGCCAGAGCTCTAGCCAAGGCAATACGTTGTCGCTGACCGCCCGACAACTGATCAGGATAGCGGTTATGTAACCAATCAAGCTGAACCAATTCAAGCAGAGCATGAACTTTTTTGTTAATAAGTTCATTACTTGGCCTGATACTACGTGGTTTTACTCTTAAGCCAAAAGCAACGTTTTCAAAGACAGTCATATGACGAAAAAGTGCATAGTGCTGAAAAACAAAACCAATACCACGATGACTCACATTTTGATCAGTTTTATCTTGGCCATTTATAACTACCCTACCTTTATCGGTATGTTCCAGACCGGCAATAATACGTAATAATGTTGTTTTACCACACCCCGAAGGGCCTAGCAAAGCGACCAACTCACCTTCTGGAACCTCAAGATTAATATGGTTTAGTGCCGAAAAAGCTCCAAAATTTTTACTGATATCAAAAAGTGAAATGCTCATAGAAAATTCTCATAAATAAAATCATTAAACTAACTGTTACTACTCGTGCAATAGATTGTCGGAAATAGCACATCTACCGTTAGTTATCGCTTAGCTTGCTTCCATTCCAAAACGGTTTTCAGAATCAATGTTACAATCGCTAACGCTGCCAGAATTGAAGCACTGGCAAAAGCACCGACTACGTCATAGTCGTTATAACTGACTTCTACATGCAACGGCAGGGTGTTAGTCATGCCTCTAATATGCCCAGACACTACGGAAACTGCGCCAAACTCACCCATTGCTCTTGCGTTACAGAGTAAAACTCCATAGAGTAATGCCCACTTAATATTCGGAATAGTAACGGCCCAAAAAGCTTTCCATCCACTTGCGCCTAAAGAAAGTGCCGCCTCTTCTTCCTGATTACCCATTTCCTGCATGAGTGGTATTAATTGTCTTGCTACAAAAGGAAAAGTGATAAATAAAGTAGCCAAAATAATACCCGGGACGGCAAAAATAATTTTTATATCATGCTCAACTAACCACTCGCCAAACCAACCCTGAGCACCAAATAACAATACAAAAATCAAACCCGAGATAACCGGGGAAACTGAAAATGGCAAGTCAATTAATGTTGTTAATAAACTTTTACCCTTAAAGTCAAAACGGGTAATTGCCCAAGCCGCAGTAACACCAAAAACAGTATTCAAAGGAACAGTAACTAAAGCAACGAAAAAAGACAGTTTAATAGCCGATAGTGTGTCTGGCTCTGATAATGCGGTCCAATAAGCGGTTAAACCTTTCGATAGCGCCTGATAGATAACTAAAAATAAAGGACCGCAAATAAACAAAGTAATAAAACTTAACGCTATAAATATTAGCCCCCACCTAACCCAATTGGGATCTTGCAAAGCCTGTTGCTGAGCCACTATTTTATCTTTATGCTGTGGTTGAATAGTAATAGAAGTCATATATCAGTCTCCTTATAGTTGACCAGAACGCTTACGCACCCAAAGTTGTAATAAGTTAATCAACAACAGCAATAAAAAGGAAATAACCAACATGGTTAAGGCAATGGCTGTCGCACCTTCAATATCGAACTGCTCTAATTTTGTAACGATCAATAGCGGTACAATTTCTGAGATGTACGGAATATTACCTGCAATAAAAATTACCGACCCATATTCTCCGACCCCTCGCGCAAAAGCCAAGGCAAAGCCGGTTAGTAAAGCTGGAAAAATGTTGGGGAATATAATTTTGGTAAAAACTTGTAGACGGGTAGCACCAAGGCTAGCACCGGCTTCTTCCATGGATGCTTCAAACTCCAACAATACCGGTTCTACAGTTCGTACCACGAATGGAATGCTAATAAAAATAAGTGCAACCACAATACCCATCGGTTTAAAAGCTACCTGTATGCCAAAGGTGTCAAGCAATAGCTTACCCAAAAATCCGCTGGGTTGGAAAATGGTTGCTAAGACAATACCAGCAACGGCTGTCGGCAAAGCAAAAGGCAAATCAATTAAGGCATGAAAGATATTTTTACCCAAAAAGCTATACCTGACCAATACCCAAGCCGTAATAAAACCGAATACGCTGGCAATTGAAGCTGCAATCAGCGCAGAACTAAAGCTGACACGAAAGGAAGAGAGTACCCGCTTATTGGTTATGATATGAACATAATCATCCCATGTAAGCGCAAAACTTTTAAATACCAAGGTACTCAGTGGAATTAAAACCACCAAACCTAAATAAATCAAAGTGAAGCCAATGGTAGGACGAAAACCAGGCATAACACTACTTTGTGACATTACTTAACTCCACCGTTTTTTCTAATTATATCTTACGACTTTGGAAAACTATCCATTCGTTAAGAGTGGATAATACTTTATCCACTCTACTCAATTCAATTTACAACAATAATTTACTTACCTGGACCATAAATTTCATCAAATACACCTTCATCAGCAAAAAACTTTTTCTGGGCTGCTTCCCAACCACCGAACTGGGCAATGTTAATTAATTCTAAGGGCTTAAATTGCTTGGCATATTTTGCAGCAATGTCTTTATCGACAGGTCGGTAAAAGTTTTTACCAATTATTTCCTGAGCCTCTTTACTGTATAAAAAGGTTAGGTATTCTGTCGCCACTTCCGTAGTGCCATGCTTACGAGCATAATCCTCAACTACTGCAACTGGCGGCTCAGCTAAAATACTCAATGAAGGTGTCACAATTTCAAATTTGTCTGCGCCAAACTCACGTAAGACTAAATGTCCTTCATTTTCCCAAGTAATCAGTACGTCACCGATTTCACGCTCTACAAAACTGGTTGTCGAACCCCGAGCGCCTGTATCCAAAACGGCGGCATTTTTAAATAATTTGTTTACGAAAACTTTGGCAGCGGCTTCATCGTTATTGTTATGTTTAAGTGCATAACCCCAAGCCGCTAAAAAGTTCCAACGCGCACCCCCAGATGTTTTGGGATTGGGTGTAACAATACTGACACCCGGTTTAACAAGATCATCCCAATCTTTGACA
>Ga0192647_101326_pt1 | contig 16336 bp, 12 predicted proteins | sample LauGreFa1BDMLBSN_2_FD_133046 | JGI IMG/M metagenome (GOLD analysis project Ga0192647, IMG submission 133046) | Freshwater lake microbial communities from Lake Michigan, USA - Fa13.BD.MLB.SN - reassembly | ecosystem: Environmental > Aquatic > Freshwater > Lake | place: Lake Michigan, USA...
CTGAGAAAAGTATCAGGTTGGTTTAATTTAAACGAAGTTAAAACTATTTAATCAATCTCTCTAATCAAAGCCAACATATCCTCAACAGACATTTTGCCACTCACTTCACCGCCTTCAAGCAAGCTATTAGCCAAATCTCGTTTGTGGATATGCAAGTCCACAATTTTATCTTCGATAGTATCCTTTGCTACCAAACGATAAATGGTAACCGGTCTTTTTTGTCCCATGCGATGCGCGCGATCAGAGGCCTGATCTTCAACTGCCGGATTCCACCAGGGATCCATATGGATAACGTAATCAGCTGCCGTTAAATTTAAACCCGTTCCACCCGCCTTAAGACTAATTAAAAACAAATCACCATCACCTGCTTGAAATAAATTCACGGCTTTTTTTCGCTGAACTACTGGCGTAGAACCATCCAAGTAGTGATAATTTATGCCTTTTTTATCCAATAACTCTCGGATAATCATTAAATGCCCTACAAACTGACTAAACACCAGCGCTTTATGTCGATTATCCAACAACTCATCGACGAGTTCCTCAAACGCTTGTAATTTGGAACTACTCAGCGTGCTCCCTTCCATAACCAAACGTGGATGGCAACAGGCACGACGTAATTTCATAATTTCAGCTAAAATTTTCAATTGATTATGGGCTGGTTGACTAGTATTTCGCCCCATCACTTGCATTGCATTTCGACGCAACGCTTCATAAAGCGCTCTTTCTTCTGGGCCCAATTCAATATGGAGAGTAACTTCTGTACGTGAAGGTAACTCAGTTAACACATCATTTTTAAGTCGCCGCAAAATAAAAGGTCTTAATAGCTTTTTTAATCTTTGTTGTGTGTCGTGATTTTTATCATTCTCAATGGCTTGAGCGTAACGTTCATTAAATTTCTTCAAAGAGCCCAATAAACCGGGGTTTATAAAATTGAATAAATTCCATAACTCACCCAAATGATTTTCAATAGGAGTTCCAGTAGTTATCAATTTAAAATCTGCCTTTAAAGCTAATGCTGCTTTAGACCGTTTAGTCAGCGCATTCTTAATAGCCTGAGCTTCATCAGCTACCAACGTATACCACTGTTTTTGTTCTAAGCGATCTGCTTCTGTTTGTAATAACCCATAACTGCAAACAATTAAGTCAAAGGGACCTGCTTTATCTAACATATCCTGCCTATCACCCATTCCAAATTGATAGGTATTTAAAGTTGGCGCAAAACGGCGAGCTTCCTCCAGCCAATTTATACATACCGAAGTCGGAGCCAATATTAGCGTTGGGCCTTGATGTGCGCGTGCTAAAATTAATGCCAACGCTTGTACTGTTTTGCCTAGCCCCATATCATCTGCCAAACATGCACCGGCACCCCAGTACGCCAAGCGCATCATCCATTGAAAACCTTCACGCTGATAATCTCTCAACTCACCCTGTAGAGTTGAGGGTAACTGGGGATTTAATTCTCCCATTTCATTAAGTTTACTTAATTGATCTTGCCATGGTCTGCTGCCAACAATAGCCATACCATTGGTTATTTCATCCAAGGCTAAGCTAGCCAAAGGGTGAAATCGTACACTGTCTTTTTGTACTTCACCTAAACCGGTTAAATCGTCAAGGCGTTGACGTAATTCTTGTGTCAGTGCAATAATCTGTCCGTCTTCAAGCTTCAGAAATCGTCCTGTTGAGGTGTGCAATAGCTCCATTAAACACTGCATATCTAAAACCTGATCACTATCAACCTGAATATTACCTTCAACACTGAACCAGTCATTTTCTTTACGAACAGAAAATTGCACTTGTGATAAACCCGTTTCACGACTGAGCTGGATCTTTTTACCTTTTGGCCACTCAAGCACAGCAAAATCATCGAATTGCTGCAAATGCAGCAGTACCTCCAATGCTACTTCAGCATCATCCAATAGCCATTTAGACTCTTTATTTGGATAGAGCTCGACACACTCATTCAAGGCTCGCTGTAAATAGTGATTTTCCAGTGTAAAATCACGTGTAGTCTGTAATTGTTTACCTTCAATTTCTGCTAATACCGTTACCCCCCCCGCACCGGGCTTATAAAGTGGGCCACCACTTGCAAATGGTTGCACAAATATTTCTATTTGTATGCCTTGTCCCACTGGTTGCAAATGAATATGTAAACGACTATCCACATCAACGCATAATGAATGACTAGATGAACCACCAATATCTGATTGTACGGTTAACATTGAAGCAATCGAAGCAATCGAATCAAGAACTTGCTGACGTGCAGCAATTGGCACTGTTAATCCACTTTTACCCAGAATATCAGCAACCTGACGATGCGCCTCATTTATGACATAAACAATTAAGCCATTACTTGCAGTTCGTTGCACAATGACTTGTTGAGTAGTGAGCATCGGTATTAGAGAAATATGTAAACTATCGTCCTGTTCTTTAACTAATAACTGAGGCTGTGCCAAACTGATATCGACGGGAATATCAAATGTTTCTTGATTGAGCCAGTAAACATTAGAACTCCCTATAGCCGCAATAATCGCCTTACTTGATAAGTCATAAAACTCTTTGCTGGAATAACCATAATAATTTGATTCTTTAATAATCTCGATATAACTACAAATGTTACGATCCTGCTCGGTCAGATAATCAAATTCAGTTATGTCATGATACAATCTTTTTAAAGCAATCGACCTACCCTTGTTCCAACGACCATTTTTACCAAGACTTTGTTCTTTAGGCGTTAAAGTTATAACATTATTGTCCATACTAAGAGACCAGATCATCCGTAATTCTTTTTGAACTGATACAACAGGTTCTTTAGTTAATTGGTTTAAGGCATCTAATGCTCTTTCCCACCTTGAGACTTGGGGTAATAAATCAATTATTTCGTTAAAGGGTGATTGTAAATAGCGTTGTGCTATAAGTTCACATTTCTCATTTTTATATTCTAAACGCTGTAATAAAGATGAGCTTACTGCCGCGAACCAAATATAGCCTAATTGCTGAGCCTGTTGACAATATGTCGCCAACTCTGACAAAAAACCACTATTCTTAACATCGCCCGTCATTAAATCGCCTTCACCTATCCAATATAACAACAATGCATGGAATAATCGCTCATGAGCTAATTTGTTGGTTTTATATAAATAGGTACTATTTTCAATAGTAGCTTTACCTTGATATATCTCGACTGAATCAAGCAAAATAAGATTAAGCAAGCAAAGACCTTCGCTTTGCCACCCTTGTTTAGCTGTCATTCGTGCCTGTTGTTTTAGTAAGGTTAAATTACTCAAACGCTGGCTTTTTAGTAAAGCAAGATTAAAAAAATAGCCGTACAACCCATCAATACAGATATTCCGTTTACCGGTTTCTTTTTTTAAGCTTTTAAGTGCTACATGAAAATATTCAATAGCTTCATCATTACGATTTTGTAAAAAACGTAAGCTAGCTAATAATGTTAAACCTTGTGCTGACCTGTCATCTGCTAACCATCGCTCTAAATCCTTGAAGTTTCCACGCACTAAGCGTTGTTCAATTAGTGTGTGAACAATATCTGTGTTTGCATGCTGATCGACGCCAAAAAATAATTCAAGTAATTCATATTTATCAGTCACATCATTTAAGTTAAGGTAACTATTATGCAAATAGTATTTCAAGACCAAAAATTTGATGCTACCTGATAAAGATGCAAACCACTTTGCATCATAATTGTTGAAAAAAATTTTATTTATTATTTCTGGAAAGATATCGCGATAATCAGTGTAAAAATGTTCAATATTTGCAGCAAAAGCCAGTTCATTACCTTGATATAAAAAAATTCGCAGTTGTTTTATGGCATGGAATACACTTATCCTGGCAGGATAATAATAGCTAGGTTCAGCAATCAGCAGTTGTGCTAACTTAGTAAACCAAGGTTCTAAGATAGCAAGTCGCATTAATGGCTCAGCACTATCTTCACTACAGCACCAACCATCTTGTGTCAAAATAATCAAACCATTTTCTTGGAGTTTTTCGCACAAAGGTCTATCTATAAATGCAATGGTGTTCGCAGAGAAAAAACCCGTTGTCCTTAGCAATTTCTGTAAGCTAGATTGACCTATAGGAGCATAGATAACAGCTAAAGCGAGCATGATCATTTGCTCATCAATTGCCAGAGCATTGAAAGAAGTAAGTGCTTTATTTTTCATTTATGATTTATTAACTTGCGATGGTTCAAGATTAATGGCAACTTTCAAAGTTGCCATTAATCTAGACAATTTCTATCGTTTCAAATATCAATCGAATACAGAAGGTTATGTGGCTTTAATTAGATAGCTAAAAGTTACAAGATATTGGCATAATCTTGCTCTAATTGTCTAAAGTTAAGTGATGTCATAAATCGACTAAAACTTAACCAACAAGACAATCCCATCAAATCCTTAAACTGAGGGGGTAAAAAAACAGGTGCTATTACAGTCCCTTCCTCTACCAAATCAACTAGGATTTTCATATCTTCAATCATAGTTTTTCCACAAAATAATAAAGGAATACGATCCGGCTTACCTTTACTAACAGCTAGTCGCATGAAATTATATGTTAGTACAAAACCTTTAATATAAGTTAGATCTTTAGTAAAAGGCATTCCATCAGAACTGCTACCCCTAAAAACCCGACTACTATGCATATAACTTTCTTCATCGTCCAAACCTTTATCTTTGAAAAAAGAAAATACATCCATAAAGTCTGCACCTTCTTCAACGAGAGTTATAGCACGTACCCGATTAATCAATCGCATAAGTCTATTAGGCGTAGAGCTAAATGTTAATATTTCCATTAATACTGCCAATCCTTCTTGCGTAACAGTAGCTGAAGGAGGACCTTTACCTAAAAAAGTACAATATGGCTGGGCCAAACCATTCAAAGTAGTTCCCAAATGAACCCAAATTTCATGAACCTCAAGTATACGTAAATCACGCATATTGAATAAAGCATCGGCACGTAATTTGATGTAATCAGTACCTGCTGCTGCATCAGCAATGATTCCATCACTTAGCATTGCGCGGAGACCTTCCCCAGGAAATAGATTTTCTATTTTTTCATTAAGAATAACCACTGCTTCTTTTGCCAATATTGTTTTAGGTTCCTCAGATAAAGAATCAAGTGACAATAATTGGGATAAAGTTGCTTCCATCATACTTCCCAAATTGGCAATAGTAGGATCACCCACATGAAAAACATCTTGGGAAGAGCCGTATAACTCCTGAGATATACTCGAAAATTCTGGCGTCCCCCTTGCTTCAAGCATGTAAACTACATCTTGGTACTCTCGGCATATTCGTCGCATAATAACACTTAAGGGGTTGAGTTGACCTAGTTTACGTACTAAATCTCGCTCAATTTGATAAAACTCTTGTTTTTTTTCAGCGACCTCAAAACCTAAAGGTCGATTACGGTAGTAGTCTATTGATACTGCAGGGAGTTTTCGACACTTATTTTTAAAAAACTCTTGTTTGATAGTATCATCCCACTTAATTGCATCAAGAATCCGAATGGGTTGTTGAGCCTGTAAGATTCTGTCAGAAAGCGCTTTAACTTCTAAAAGGTAAGTTGATGGCTTAACATTTTTTATACTCATAGTTATATAATCCCTCAGGTATACATTAATGTTATGGTAATCAATTTAAGAATTTGAAATACATTTAGCAGAAGTAAATTTCTTGTAGCATCACTTTGAATATCGAATAGTAAATCCATGTATAAATATAAAACCTAACTTATATTAAATTATTTTATGTAACATTACTTTCATATTTTTTAATTAAAATCAGAATTATTAAATTATTTACATCAACTTAAGATAAATTTAAGGCTTACTAGTAGACAATATAATCTAAGCGTTACCAGAGATAACTCTATGAATGAAAAACTAGTTAAAAACACGATTGACGAAGATAGTGAAATCAATTCAAGACGCACATTTCTTAAACAAATTATGTGCGGATCTTTTCTTGCATTAAGTGGCTCTGGAATTGCCAATGCAACCGTACGTGACACCCTGCATCTTGGAAGGTATGTACACCCACAAAATGCAAAACCAATTTCACAGCACTTAAAATCTCGGTTTTCAAGCAGAGAAAGATATGCCAAAACTTCCCAAAAAAATGGACATAAAACATTAGCGCTAGAACATGCGCATACTGGTGATAAATTAAAGCTAACCTATTTTGAGCGTGGTAGATACATCAAAGGCGCACTTCAAGAAATAAACTACTTATTGCGTGATTACCATACGGATGACGTGCACCCGATTGATACCGCATTATTGGATCAATTATTTGATTTGAAACAAACACTCGGAATAAACAAGCCTTTTCATATAGTGTCAGCATATCGCTCACCTTTTACTAATTCGCAATTACGTAAACATAGTCATGGCGTTGCTGAACATAGCTTTCATATGCAAGGAAGAGCTATAGACATCAGAGTTGAAGGTGTTCATGCCAAAACCATTAAAAATGCTGCCTTAAACATGGCTAGAGGCGGCGTAGGTTATTACCCACATAATGATTTTGTTCACCTTGATACAGGCGATATTAGAAACTGGTAACACTAACGATTTAATTATTTAGTAAATTTCCAAACCAAATCTACATCAAATTAATTTCTGGCGATAATGGATCAATTGGAGTTAATGTAGGAACCGGAGCAAATATTTCCACATCAGACACATCCACAGATTTAGCCAGAGCATCTTGCAATACGGTATCATACCCATAAATGTCTGAATAAAAATCCACATCACCATGCTGATCAATAAACGCTGTCATATAAAAAAATAATACCGGAATAGATTTTTTTAGAATGATTCGACGTGTTTTTTGAGTTTGCATTGCCTCAGTAATAGCTTCTTTACTTAATTGGTTTTTAAGTACAAATTCAGCTAACTGATCTGGATTAGCAACCCTAACACATCCATGACTAAAATCTCTTCGCGCTCTACTAAATAAAGCATGTGAAGGTGTATCATGCATATATACATCATTCTTATTTGGAAACATAAACTTAACTCGCCCTAATGCATTCTTATTACCAGGACGCTGTCTAATTCTTAGGTTACCTCGTTTCAGCTCAGCTATGGTTGATGCATTATAAACAACAGGTTTTGACTCGCCACCAAAAGTAGCTACTAATTCCATGTTTTCTCCTGCCAAATAGCTAGGATTTTGAATTAATTTAGGCAGAATTTCTTTCTTTACAATATTATAAGGAACATTCCAATAAGGCATGAAATCAATAAATCGCATTTCAGCCATTAATACTGGAGTTTCATTTTTCGATGCTTTACCAACTACAACTCGCATATTAGGCATAGATGCATTAATCTCATCAACATCATCAAACGCCCATAGTTGAAAGGCGGGTATATTAACAATGATAGAAGTTCCAAAACCTGGCATAACTTCAGGTAACCAACGCAAACGCTCCATTGCCAACTCAATCTGAGTAACTCTCTGATTTAATGGTATATTCAAAGATTCAACAGTAGCCTTACCTAAAACACCATCCTCATTCATACCATGACGCGATTGAAATTTTTTAACACCTGTAACTAATCCCCCAATATAATTAACGGATATTTTTGAGTCAATTTCCATATCACCTAAAGCGCTCAAATATTTCATTAGCTCGTTGGCTTTTGGAAGATTTTCACCTGGTTTTATGGGTCGTGTAAATTCCATAGAAAACACAGGCTGTGTCTTAGCTAATGCGCGATAATTAGCTAATGCTTTTTTTAATTTTTGGTATTGTTTTAATTTAGGTTCAACAAGATCAGGTAATTGTTCAATTGTAGTTTGAGCAATATTAGCTTTGATAAGCATGGGTAGATCAATAATCTTTTTTTCTCTTAATTTCAAATTGAAATTAATATCCTTTGGGTTTACGCGACCATAATGTAAGTCATGTAAAAAACGTAATAAGGCAATGCTAATAGCAGTGTCATATAACGCCAATTGCTTATAATTCTCAGAGGCTACACTCGGTTTTTTTTGTAGCAAAGTCTTTACATCATAACTAGAATCACTTAAACCATTAGCGTCAGCATGTTCCAATAGATTTATTGCATCAACTCTATTTTTTTCTACTTGATTATCATTTATCCATAACAAATGATAGTCCGAAAGCTTATAAAGCGCGTCAAGATCTTCTGCTCTATTTGTAAAATCGGAATGTAACAAATAGGGGTGGTTTTTGGCACTGACAATTGAAGCAATTTCATTCGCTAACCGACCATTTTTATTCGTTATTTGATCGGCGACAAGATTAGTTATTTGAGAAAAAAGACCATCTGCGTATATTGGCTGTATTGGTACACTTAATGAAACAAACATCAACAAAGAGCATAAAGCTAATCTACTGTTTTTCATAAATTATTAACCTGGGTAATGCAATATATCCAACAGCTAAAATTATTTTTTTTATGTGAAAATAATTTTCTTAATACCCGCATACACATCCCATCTGCTTATATACCTAAAGTTGTAACGGTAAATACAATTAATATAACAACCTTAATCTACATTAGTACCGTATCTATATACAATATTACCACTTACAGTTTGTTTTAAAAACATTAACAGGTACTATTAAAAATATACTTTAACCTACCTATATAACTAAAATTGAATTAACACTACTTTACAAAGTAGTGCTGACGAAAATAACCTTAACAGTCTAAGAACACAATTTTCTAACAATAATTTAACAAATTCTAGGTAACGGATCGTCCTCAAGTTCTTGTAATATTCGCTCTCCACCTAATAGAGTTTCAATCATTGCGTAAGCAGAACCATTTTCTATTTGACCGATTATTGCAGCATCTGAAAAACCTAATCCATGCAGTTCTTTTACAGCTATTTCAGCATAAACATTATCAATAACAGCTAATACACGTCCTTCACAAGCTAAATATAAAGGGTCATATCCCAGAATTTCCGAAACAACTTTAACTTGATCATTGATAGGGATTGTTGACTCATAAAAACGAACCGTTTTATCAGTTGCTCGCGCTATTTCATGAGCTATAGTAGCAATTCCACCTCTTGTAGGATCGCGCATAAATCGCAACCCTGGCAGCTTAATCAAACAATTAGTAATAGGCAAAACACTTGTTGAATCTGATTGTAAATTACCACTCAATCCAAATTGCTCCCTTGCCAACATAACTGTTGTACCATGATCACCTATAGTTCCACTTACTAAAATCGAATCACCGGGCTTTATATTTTTCATACCTAACTTCAAACTTGAAGGACGCTGACCAATTCCAGTAGTAGCAAAATAAATGCCTCCACCCTGCCCTCGCCTTAACACTTTTGTATCACCCGCCACTATTTTTACACCGCATTCTTGACAGGCTTTTGACATGCTTTGCACGATACGATCAAGTAAGGCAACTTCCAATCCTTCTTCAATAAAAGCATTCAATGTCAAATAAATTGGAGTAGCTCCAGCAACAGCTAAATCATTAACAGTGCCATGCACTGCTAAACTCCCGATATCCCCACCAGGAAATTCAAGTGGCTCTACAGTGAACCCATCAGTTGTCATTAACACAACACCTGCTTCAAAGTCTAAAGGAATAGAAGCTGCATCTGCACCTGTATCTAATAAATCATTTTTAAGATGGCGAGCAAAAAGTTGCTCAATTAAATCCCGCATTAATCGACCGCCATTCCCATGAGCGAGACTTATGTGTTTATCAGATAATGTTGGGAGCGATTTCAAAATTAAACCCTTAGTTATAGTTGTAGTCTGAATCAAAGATTCTTATCGCACAAGAAGCTCAAACAAATCATTATGTTAATTTTTGCAACAAGAATTTTTATAATTGATAGAACATAAAATCCAAATTTGTATTCAGGCTAACAGATTAGGAACCAGTTCTTCTAACTTTAAACTTGCTCTGTTAAAATTAAAATTTAATTCATGGATTTCCAAAATGTTTGAACTATATCTTGATACAGCGAATGTCGAACATGTTGCTAGATTTAACGCTTGCCTACCTTTAAAAGGAGTAACAACTAATCCTTCAATAGTAGCTCGATATGGTATCGGATTAAATCAAGCGTTATCTCAAATTGAATCAATTATTGGAACTGGTGCTCGCTTTCATGCACAAGTTGTGAGCCAATCAGTTGATGGCATGCTAGAAGAAGCAAAGGGTATTCATGAGTTACCTTTTGACATGGTTATAAAAATACCTGCTACCGAGAAAGGGCTTACTGCCATCAAACTAATAAAAGATCAAAAGATTACAGTACTTGCTACAGCTATTTATAGCGCTCAACAAGGCTTTCTTGCGGCTTTATGTGGCGCGGATTATTTGGCACCTTATATAAATCGCATCGATACCATGGGAGCTGATGGAATCGGTGTTGTAGCGGATCTACAATTATTAATCAAACAACATCACTTAAACAGCAAGCTATTACCAGCAAGCTTTAAAAATACCCAACAGGTTATGGATGTGCTCAAATTAGGTGTAGACGCCATTACTCTGCCCTATGATGTCGCAGTTGAGATGTTTGCACATCCAGCAGTTCAGCCAACAATCGATAAATTTAATTCTGATTGGCGAGAAGTCTTCGGAGATAAACTATCATTTGAAAGTTAACATTAATAAAGTTTGCCAACAAGATCAAGATAAGTCAGATAAAGTCTCATATCAAATTCAAGTTGATGATAATTGGGTTCCATATAAACACACAACTTATAAAAGGCTCTGTTATGTTCTTTTTCCTTCAAATGTGCCAACTCATGAACAACAATCATAGTTAAAAACTCAATCGGACACTTTCTAAAGACTGATCCGATTCGAATCTCATTTTTAGACTTTAAGTTATTACCTTGAACTCTAGATATAAAAGTATGCAATCCTAATGCTTGATGAAGCACATCAAGTTTATCATCATAGATAACTTTACTAATTGAATTAGATTGACGAAGATACTGAGTCTTCAAGTCGATTACAAATGTGTAAAGCGCCTTATCCGTTCTTATGCTGTGACTAACCGGATACTTTTCTAAAAGGAAACCAGCTAATTTATTATTGTTAATAAGTGTATGAACTTGATCTATAACCACCGCAGAATAACCCCCTAAGTATTTTAATTTATTCATTTTTTGGTTAATTACTACGGATTTAAGAATCAATTATTCCCAAGGTGGCTCATCACCATTGTAAGCTTCAAAACCCTTATCGACAGGGTTGGTAAATACTGGAACAGTTGAGCTTTTTGCTGCGATAGTACTACTTATAGCAGAGGATATAACTACGTTTGACTCGACTATGAGCTTTGAGATTGTCTCTGAAGCGAATGAGTCAGTTTGCCATTTTGCGAAAAGTGTTATATCAATATTATTTGGAACATACCATTTTTTGATCGAAGGATCCCAACGCCCTCCAAGTAATTTTACAGTATCTTTTTGTGCGAAAGGGACATTGAGATAAGTTTTAAATGTTTTCATTTTTAAATGAATGATGAATTTTATTAAATAGAATTCAACGTATTGTAATTCATTGACTATAGTACAAGCGACCTAGAAATATAAAAATTCATTACCCATACTATACATAAGATAAATACATGATGCTTTATGTTTAAAAATGGTAAACTCGAAATTAGTAAACTCACAACAATGAAGTTTGTCATAAAAAGGTAATAAGCCCTTTGTTATAATGATACTTTATTTTTATTTATGAATTAATTATGTCTAGTTTAAAGATTCTCGTTGTTGAAGATGAAGATGCTATCAGAGGAATGTTAATAATGGTTCTTCAGCAGGCAGGTTTTTTCCCAACTGCGGCAAAAGATGCTGAAGAAGCTCAGAATATAATTCATGACAACCCACCTGATTTAATACTATTAGACTGGATGCTACCAGGCATTAGTGGCGTTGAATGGGCTAGACGCCTTAAGAAAGAACCTATTTATAGTGATCTACCTATCATTCTCCTAACTGCAAGAGGTGAGGAAGAGGATAAGGTAAGAGGTCTTGAGATTGGTGCAGATGATTATATGACCAAACCTTTTTCACCCAAAGAATTAGTTGCACGTATCCACGCTGTTTTACGAAGAAGTGGAAAAATACTTGGTCAGGCCCAAATCTGTTTAGGTGATTTAATACTCGATATTGATCAACACCGACTCATTATTGGCGATAGACAACTTGAAGTTAGCCCGACTGAATTTCGCCTTATGCATTTTTTCATGACGCATCCAGACAAAGTATACACTCGCACTCAATTACTAGATCAAGTTTGGGGACGTAGTGTTTATATTGAGGAACGTACCATTGATGTTCATATACGTCGGCTAAGAAAAATTCTTGAAGAATATGGGCGTGATGATTTGGTTCAAACGGTTCGCGGGTTTGGTTATCGGTTTTCCATGGTAGATTAATACCATGAATGCTTGGAATAAAGAGCTTTTTACATTGCTTTGGTTATTGATCGCAATAACTATCTTAGGGGCATTAACTGGACATTTTATCGCCTTACTATTCCTATTGATGTTATTTGTAATTATTAAGCAAATAACTCAAATTAACCGATTTGAAAAATGGATGCGATCCGGCGGAAGAGGAAAACTTCCTAAAACAACTGGGATTTGGGAAGAAATCTATTACCATGTGTATCGTCTCAGAAAGAGCGAAAAGCGCCGAAAAAAGAAATTAAGTACAATGATTGACCAGTTGCGTCAATCAACTGAAGCTCTACCTGATGCCGCGATTGTCTTAGGCATAAATGATGAAATAGACTGGACAAATAAAGCAGCAAGAAATATTTTTGGTTTATTACAAGTTGATAAAGGACAGCGTATTCAGAACCTTATCCGTTATCCCGAATTTATTAGATATCTTAAAACAGGTAATTATAAAGAATCTGTTATTCTACCTTCACCGACAGATAATCGAGTTACCTTAGAAGTTAGAATTATACCTTATGGCACTGGACTTCGACTGCTTCTAGCTCAAGATATATCACAAATAAAAAAGATGGAACGCATGCGCAAGGATTTTGTTGCTAATGTATCCCATGAACTAAGAACACCTCTAACAGTATTAAAAGGTTATCTTGAAACTTTACTGGATATGGACGACCAACATTCACCGCTACTAACCAGTTCATTTATCCAGATGCAAGGGCAAACTGAGCGCATGGAACATCTGGTTGATGATTTACTACTATTAACTCGACTTGAAACGCAACAGAAAAAAACAGAATGTGTAGACGTTCCTTCCTTATTAGAGAAAATTTGTGAAGAAGGTGATAACCTCGATAATGGATTGGGACGAATAAAATTAAATATAGAAACTGGGGCAAATATTATAGGTGAAGAACAAGATTTACGGAGTGCATTCACAAATTTGTTAGGTAATGCACTTAAATACTCACAGGTTGATTCTCCTATAACAATACGCTGGTACCAAAACACTAAATCATTAATTCTATCTGTTGAAGATCAGGGCGAAGGTATATCAAAAAATGATATACCAAGACTAACTGAACGTTTTTTCCGCGTTGAAACCAAGCGTCCAAAAAAAATAAGTGGCACAGGACTTGGTTTAGCCATCGTCAAACATGTCCTCATGCGTCATGATGCGCGCTTGAATATAAGCAGTGAACTAGGGAAAGGGAGTTGTTTTAGCTGCTATTTTCCAATTGAACGAATCTGTAATAAACAAGAGGCTTAAATAATTGAAATCATAATGCAGAGTTTTATAGCCGTTAATAACAAACTAGCTTTGCATTACAGTTACTATTTACGGGTCTATACCACCACCTATAGATAAGATGCCACAAAAGTCAGTGACTTTAATCCCAGATTACCCGCTTCTGCCCCATAGCTTTCTCCAAAAATTCTTACTTGTTATTTACAACAGAAATACTTCTCCTCAACACTAAATCGAGAAATAAAAGTACTTGTATCTCTATCGCTCATTTTATGAATAACCTTATTACAAGATGCAACACCTTGACCACAAAGAAAATCATTTAAATAAATAACGAAACCAAAACCTGAAATATTAAAAGTTAGCTACCTTAAATATCCCAACAACATATCTTGCTGAGAATTTAATCTTACAAAAACGCAATGTCAAACTTCAGTTGCCATAAGAAAAATACGGGTATCTCAATAGAAATCAAGTTCGCCTAAACCTTTTCCTACTGACATTAGCAACACATCCCATATGATTGGGGATAATCAAAAAAAGCCTGTTTAATTGCTAAGTTCAGCGGCAACTCAGGTTAGTTATGGCTGGCGTAAGTTTCTTTCTTTAAGTAAGTTAGCAATTGGTTTTATGCTTTGTTGATCTCACTAATTGAATTAACTGAAATATTCAATATCCTAAGGATCAACACATATTTTTTGGTTATTAAATAATAAACTAATTATATTTATCAATTAGTATACTATTTCATAATTACAATTCTCTGAGACAATATTATGATTACGCTCGAAAAGCAGAACAAATTAAACAGGTTAATTGAAAACGGGGTCTATTATGAATACACGAAAGCAGCTGACCCTCTTCAATCAGGAGCCATCTCTACAATACCCTTAACAGAATTTAGTAGCGAACTACATCAAACTGGTCATAGTCGGATAATCCCACTTGATGTTAGTGAACAACTTGGCTGCACAGGACCTGCAACCAGTCCCACTCTTTGCGCTAACTTTGTACGTATACTGGCTGAACAAACCTTATCTACGAATTTTAATTCGACATCATTATTGTTTTACGTTATCCATGGGAAAGGTCATACTGAATTTGATGGATTAGTAATTCCGTGGAAAACAGGCGATTTTGTAGTATTGCCAATGGGTGAAGAAATACGCCATTTTGCTACGATTGATTCTGTATTCTATTTAGTTCATGATGAGCCACTTTTACGTTACCTCGGTGTTAAAGCCAACAAGCAACGCTTCAAACCAACGCTTTATACCTGCGAAGACTCGCTAAAGGAGTTAGATAAAGTAAAAGAAGGGGCGGGTGCGGTTAATCGAAACCGTATCAGTGTTCTACTTGCCAACAAAAAAATGGATCAAACTTTAACAGTAACTCATACACTATGGGCTATGCTGGGAGTAATTCCCAAGGACACAAAACAATTACCACACCGACATCAATCAGTCGCACTGGACTTAATTTTAGATTGCGAACCAGGGTGCTATTCGCTTGTTGGAAAAAAAATTGACACAAATGGAGAAATAATCAACGCAACCAGAGTAAATTGGAAGCCTTACTCTGTTTTTATAACACCGCCCGGTTTCTGGCACGCTCACTATAATGAATCGGCTAGTGAAGCTCATTTATTACCTTTACAAGACGCTGGACTTCACACGTACCTGAGAACATTAGATATCCAATTTATAACCGAACCATCCTTTACCAATTGAATTTTATAAAGTTGATATGAGTAAAAACCTAATAAAATTTATATGCATTATTTCAATGGTACCCAATGATTATAGAAAATGAATTTAATTTTCTCAGCTATAGTAGCAATTGATTTCACAAAAAAATCCAATACATAATTGCATTTACTAGGCCTTAGAATATCTACAAAAAGACAGTACCGAATACCGTCTGTTTCATTGAAAGACTGATGTGACAAAGTATCATCAAAAATAAATAATTTATTGTCACACCAATGATTCTCTATTGATCTAACTTTAATATATGATTCTCTATCAGTGACATCATTGATGTTATATAACAATCGTAGAGTTGCTCGCAATGGGCCAAAATGTTCACGCGTCTGCACTTGTTTATTAAAAACTGAAATACCTATGGTTTTAATATATTTATATTCTTCATGAAAGGCTGGTACTTCAAAAAAATTATCGATATTTTTTCCATACCATTTAAAAAAGAGCATTCCTCTATTTATACTTTCAACGCGACCAGTCAACTCATTGACTATATTTTGTGATTTGGTGACGTCCAAAATTTGGTTTATTTCTTGCTGATAAGCATCCGGCAAATCATCCAACTGATAAATTTTCTTATTAACATAGGGTAATGTGATTAAATCCATCAAAATATTAATCGGTGATAAAACCCAAGTTAACAGGCCATTACCAAGAAAATATCGCCTAAATAGACTCGACTCTAAATCACTATTACGACTAACGTCATATATTCCACAAATAACATAAAACAACATAAGTTCAGGAGAATAATATGTTAGTAGTGTCAATAGCAAATATAGACCTACAGATTGTAATTTAAACCATTTCTTTTTCTTCATCATTGTCAACCAATTATAGGTACTAACACTTTCAAATTATTAACC
>Ga0192647_101328_pt1 | contig 16333 bp, 18 predicted proteins | sample LauGreFa1BDMLBSN_2_FD_133046 | JGI IMG/M metagenome (GOLD analysis project Ga0192647, IMG submission 133046) | Freshwater lake microbial communities from Lake Michigan, USA - Fa13.BD.MLB.SN - reassembly | ecosystem: Environmental > Aquatic > Freshwater > Lake | place: Lake Michigan, USA...
GAGGGTTTAGTCGTCCGGTTAAAGGCTCCCCCTGTGTCCTCGCTGAAGGCAAATCATGGCTTGCTGTACTGTATGCACGTCCCGTAGAATCAAGCATGTAAAGAGGTTGCGTTGATCTACTTTTTACTGCATCCAAAAATCCGTCACCTGATCGATAACTTAATGTTTCCACATCAATATCATGACCTTTTGCTGCTCTTATCCAACCTTTTTGTGACAAAATAATGGTTAAAGGCTCATTACTAATTAATGCAGTCGTTTCCAAAGCAACGGCTGCAACTCTTTCAACAATGGGTGAGCGACGAACATCACCAAATTGTTCAGCATCTCGTTCAATTTCTTTTCTAATCAAACGATTTAATAAAAGCTTTGAGCCCAGGGTTTTTTCCAGGGCCGCACGCTCTTTTTCCAAAGCATCCTGCTCCCCCCTAATCTTCATCTCTTCAAGTTTTGCCAGATGCCTTAACTTTAACTCCAATATAGCTTCAGCCTGAATGTCTGTTAATGCAAAACGAACCATTAATACAGGTTTTGGATAATCTTCACTACGAATAATAGCTATAACTTCATCAATATTTAGATAAGCTATTAATAAACCATCAAGTATATGGAGCCTAGCAAGTACTTTATCCAAGCGATACTGTAAACGTCTTCTTACCGTTTCAGTACGAAAGACCAACCACTCAACAAGAATATCTCTTAGACCTCTAACTTTCGGCCTGCCGTCCATACCTATCATGTTCATATTAACGCGATAGCTTTTTTCCAAATCTGTCGTTGTAAATAAATGTGACATAACAGCATCTATATCAATGCGTTTGGATTTGGGAATAATTAATAAGCGTGTCGGATTTTCATGATCAGATTCATCCCTAAGGTCTTCAATCATTGGCAATTTTTTAGCCAACATTTGTGCGGCTATTTGCTCCATCAACTTAGCCCCAGAAACCTGATGAGGCAAAGCAGTAATGACTATAGTGCCCTCTTCTTGCTCATAAATGGCACGCATTTTTATTGAGCCACCCCCGCTGTAATATATTTTCCGTATGTCTTCAGCAGAAGTAATAATCTCGGCATCTGTTGGATAATCAGGACCTTTAATATATTTAAATAAAGTCTCTAAAGTACTCTCCGGGTCATCAAGCAACTGAATACATGCGGCAGCGACTTCACGAAGATTATGTGGTGGAATATCTGTTGCCATACCCACAGCAATACCCATGGTTCCGTTAAGCAAAATATTGGGTAATCTCGCTGGCAATAAAACAGGCTCCTTTAAGGTTGCATCAAAATTATCAGACCATTCAACTGTACCCTGCCCAATTTCGCTTAATAAAGTATTTGCGTAAGCAGTCAATCGTGATTCTGTATAACGCATAGCAGCAAATGATTTAGGATCATCCGGCGACCCCCAGTTGCCTTGTCCGTCAACTAATGGATAGCGGTAAGAGAAATCCTGTGCCATTAATACCATTGCTTCATAACAAGCCGAGTCTCCATGTGGATGATATTTCCCTAATACATCACCGACCGTGCGAGCTGATTTTTTATACTTTGCCAAAGCATTTAAACCCAGCTCAGACATAGCATAAATAATACGTCGCTGTACTGGCTTTAAGCCATCTGAAATATGCGGTAAAGCACGATCAAGAATGACATACATGGAATAATCCAAATATGCTTTTTCAGCAAAATCCTTTAATGGCAACTGTTCAAAATTTTCTTGTAGTCCCATTTAAAACTCATCCTCTGATAATTCAACAAATAATGCACTACTTTTTGCTAGACTTTCCTGACGTAATTTTTTTCTCAATTCAGCTGCAGCAAAATGTTTTTTTTCTGTGTCGGTTTCCAGTATTAAACGGGGTACTTCACAAGAATTGCCATGCTCATCAATGGCCACCATGGTAAAGTAACAAGATGTAGTATGCCTTTTATCATTTGTTCGTAAATGTTCAGCAACTACTTTCACGCCTACTTCCATCGAAGAGCGACCGACATGAGTAACTCTGGCATAAAAAGTAACTAATTCACCCACATTTACTTGCTGCCTAAAGAAAACCTGATCCAATGCAGCTGTCACTACATAATTTTTACAATATTTTGCAGCGCAAGCGTATGCCACTTGATCCAATAACTTTAGCAATGAACCGCCGTGTACGTTACCTGAAAAATTTGCCATATCAGGCGTCATTAATACAGTCATTGTTAAGGTTTTTTCTTGTTTAGTCATTTTCCGATACGAATATTAAAAATATATTTCCACTTAACCACATTACTATTTGCATATAATCTTTGCATAGTAACGAATTAATGCCAAATAAACTTACATTGAGCTGTCCACACTATTTTCAAACATAAAAAAAGGCAGCCTATAGCTGCCTTTTTTCAACTGTATTAAGACACCAATTAAAGCTTTTCTTTAATACGAGCGGCTTTACCAGTCAGATCACGCAAATAATACAATTTAGCACGTCGAACATCACCACGACGTTTAACAGAAATTTCACTAATAATAGGGCTATGAGTTTGAAAAACACGCTCAACGCCAGTACCATGAGAAATCTTTCTAACAGTAAAAGCAGAGTTTAAACCACGATTACGTTTTGCAATCACGATACCTTCGAAAGCCTGAATTCTTTCACGCTCACCTTCTTTTACTTTAACCTGAACAACAACAGTATCACCTGGATTAAATTCAGGAATTTGTCTTAATTGTTCTTTTTCCAATACATCAATAATATTGCTCATCACTACACCCTATTCAACTTCACTTTTAAATTGTTGCAGCAGTCTTTCCTGCTCTGCACTTAACTTCTTATTTTCTAATAAATCTGGCCGTTTTTGCCATGTTCTACCCAACATTTGCTTCATACGCCAAACTTCTATTTCCGTATGATTACCACTCAATAAAACATCTGGTACCAAGCTACCTTCAATTAGTTCTGGCCTGGTAAAATGAGGATAATCCAACAAACCATTCATATGAGAATCTTGTAACGCAGACCCTTCATCACCAAGTACTCCCGGCAATAAACGTGTAACTGCATCAATAACTATCAAGGCCGCTAGTTCACCACCACTAATGACATAATCGCCAATAGACCATTCATCATCACAAGTTTTATCCACAAAACGCTCATCTACCCCTTCATAGCGCCCTGCTACCAATATCAATTGAGAAACAGCGCAAGCTTCAGACAATAAAGCTTGTGTGATTGGCTTGCCTTGTGGACTCAAATAAACTACTTTTGCAGTTTCAGTACATGACAGCTTTGCATCTTTAACTGCATCATGTAAGGGTTGGTATTTCATTACCATACCTGGACCGCCCCCATAAGGTCGATCATCAACTGTTCTGTGTTTGTCATTAGTATAATCTCGAGGATTCCATACTGACAAACTCACTATCTCTCGCTGTATTGCCCTACCCGTTACACCATAACTTGCAGCAGCTGTTATCATATCGGGAAATAATGTTACAACATCAAAACGCATTGGGATGATTAAAACTCAGGATCCCAATCCACAATCATCTTGCGAGCATCCAAATCTATATTAATTATTACCTCTCCCTGTAAAAACGGAATCGCTCTCTCCCGTTCTCCCTTAACAATAATGACATCATTTGAACCTGTTTCCATCAGGCTTTGAATAACGCCTAAATGAACACCCAAGTCAGTATCGACTGCCAAACCTATCAAATCAGACCAATAATATTCGTTTTTTGCCGCTTTAGGTAATTGATCAGGGCTTATAAAAATATCCCAGCCCATGAAACTTGCTGCCTGATCTCTATCATTCACACCATCAAGTTGAGCAACAACTGTCTTACCCTGAAGCTGGCCATCAAGAACTTTAATAGCTCTCGTTTCATTACCTTTCTTTAGCAACCAAGGTGAATAATTTAAAATATTTTCTTTAAAGTTAGTAAAGGAAAATACCTTAACCCATCCTTTTATGCCAAAAACGCCGGAAATTTTACCAACGTTTATCTGTTGCTGATTAGACAACAGCTTATGCAGCTGCTTTTATTGAGTCTTTAATCAACTTTGCAACACGATCAGAAGGTTGAGCTCCAGTCGATTTCCAGTATTCAACACGAGCATTATCTAAACGCAATCTTTCTTCGTTACCACGTGCTAACGGATTAAAAAAGCCAAGACGCTCAATATAACGACCATCACGACCGCTTCTGCTATCCGTTACAACGACATGATAAAAAGGGCGATTCTTAGCGCCGCCTCTTGAAAGACGAATGGTTACCATCTAATTTCCTCAAAAACGTTTAATCAAAAATTTAATCTACCTATTTTACGCGATTTTCACTATAAGTGAAGAATAAATTAGAAAGATATAAGAGTTAGGTTATTAATATCTATAAAAGCCGAATAGAAAAGCTACAAAAAACTATCTTCGCATACCCCGGACATTGCTTTTAATGCCCCGTATCATGTTAGCCATATTGCCAGACTTAAACTTCTTCATCATTTTTTGCATCATCATAAATTGCTTTAAAATACGATTAACATCCTGCAATTGCTGACCACAACCAGCAGCGATTCGTTTTTTTCGATTGCCTTTTATTAAATCTGGATAACGTCTTTCTTGCATAGTCATAGAATTAATAACCGCAATTTGACGAGATAACTCCTTATCATTCACTTTATCTTTCATTTCCTGAGGCACACTATTCATGCCCGGTAACTTGTCCAACATGGAACTGACGCCACCCATTGACTGCATCTGTTGCAATTGCTCACGAAAATCGTCTAAATCAAAGGCCTTGCCTTTTTGCATTTTTCGGGCAAATTTCTCAGCCTTTTCCTTATCAACCTTTTGCTCAATCTCTTCAATCAAACTGAGCATATCCCCCATACCTAAAATACGGGAGGCGATACGATCAGGATAGAAAGGCTCTAAACCGTCGGTTTTTTCCCCAACACCAATAAATTTAATAGGTTTGCCGGTAATATGTCTTATAGATAAGGCAGCACCACCTCGAGCATCACCATCAGCCTTTGTTAAAATAACACCCGTCAACGGCAGAGCGTCATTAAAGGCTTTAGCTGTAATAGCAGCATCTTGGCCTGTCATACTATCAACAACAAACAACGTTTCGACTGGATTAATGGCCGCATGTAAGGCTTTAATTTCGCCCATCATTTCATCATCAACATGCAAGCGACCTGCCGTATCGATAATAATGACATCTAAGAATTTTCGCTTGGCCGCATCAATTGCATTCATAGCGATATCAACAGGATTTTGAGTCAAATCACTATCAAAAAACTCTAAATTAACCTCGTTAGCCAACATTTGCAGTTGCTTAATAGCTGCCGGCCTGTACACGTCAGCACTCACAACACCTACTTTTTTCTTTTGATTCTCTTGCAGCCAGCGACCCAATTTAGCGACTGTAGTCGTTTTACCCGCACCCTGCAAACCTGCCATCAATACAACAGCGGGAGGAACTGCATTTAGATTAAGACCTTCATTAGCGGCACCCATCACCTTAACCAATTCAGACTGAACCAGCTTGATCATGGCTTGACCAGGTGTCAGACTGGCTTGTACATCCTGCCCTAAAGCACCTTCTTTAACACGTTCAATAAAATCCGTAACAACCGGTAAAGATACATCCGCCTCAAGTAATGCAACACGCACTTCACTCAGCGCATCTTTAATATTATCTTCAGTCAGACGACCTTGTCCCTTAAGTTTTTTAAGGGTAATACTTAATTTATCGGTTAAATTATCAAACATATCAATGTCTTTATTGTTTAATCTAAGGAAACTACCCGCTATTACAAATGCGCTAGGACTATTTAATCTAATATATTACCATATCCATTAATACCTTTGCACTCGTTGCAATGACGGAACAATTAATTGCTTTAAATTGGGTTAACTTAACATTACCTGATTTTTTTGACGGCTTTACACTAAAATAAACCAATGAACGTCACTACAATAGCTGCTTTATCGACATGCTCATATCTAATTAGCACCCTGCTAATTATCAAGCGTATTGACCAAAACCATTTACAACGAACTGCCCTATATCCAGCGTGGATAGGGGTATTGACACATCTTCTATATACTGTAATTGTCTTTCAACAAAACAACGGTTTTAACTTTAGTTTTTTTAGTACCGGCTCACTAATTGCCATGATTGTTGCTCTGCTTTTATTAATTGCAGCCATTAACAAACCCGTCGAAATATTAGGCATTGCGATATTCCCAACCGCCGCCATTATGCTAGCACTTGAGCTCACGCTTTCTCACACCACTCAACTGCTATCTAACTATAACTGGGCAATGAACACCCATATACTAACGTCCATTATTGCTTTTAGTCTTCTAAACATTGCCGCCCTACAGGCTATTTTACTAGCCATCCAAAACCAACAACTAAAAAGCCATCCACCCAAGCGCTTTATTCAATCATTACCACCCTTACAAACTATGGAATATTTATTATTCCAAATGTTAACCACAGGCATAGTATTCCTAACGCTCTCTTTGGCCAGCGGCTTTCTATTTATAGAAGATTTATTTGCGCAACACTTAGTACATAAAACCGTTTTATCCATACTAGCCTGGATAATATTTACTGGACTTTTAATCGGCAGAAGTCGTTATGGCTGGAGGGGGCAAACAGCAATACGCTGGACTTTAATTGGTTTTGCATTGTTGTTGTTAGCTTATTTTGGGAGCAAATTAGTGCTTGAACTGATCTTGCATCGATAACATCGATGCAAGCTGATTCCCTAACTGATCAATTTATATTACTTTTACTGACGCTAGACAACATCAATTGACGTAAATTTTCTGAAATTTCCTGTCCCAATTTTGTAAGACATAGACTTTGCGCAGCAACCATAACTGAATAATCAGTGGTTGACGCGGGAAATTGATACGTAGAACGCTTGTCGACGACTGGTTGATCTTTATGCTTAATAAACCACTGGGCTACCAAACGGCTTTGACCGTTTGCATCAACATTAAACTCCAGAATATCAATGCCTACTTGGTAGTCCAAGACCTGTCGCTGTGACCAAGGATAACGAACCATACGATCTGTATTGAGCTGAACAGGTAGCGCTTTAAATAAAGCAAGTAAAATATTTTGATCTAAACGCTCCGCCCAACGATGATCTTCATCAAGAAGAAACTGGTTATCATTAACTGCCATCACCATCTGTGGTCGATTAAGATATTCTGGAATTCGTATTGGTCCTAAGCCAATAACAGGACCTTGGGCAGTTGCTTGATGTCCCTGTGGACTACTTACTAGCCCTGAAGTTGCGTTTAGCATGTAAAACTGTACCGGTTTACTATCATGGGCACATCCACTTAATGAAATTGCCAACACAGCAACAAGCAGTCGACCCCTCATCAGATAATCAAAGCCAAATTTCATTTTTTTATTCCTTTCCATAAATAATTGAATCGGGATGTCGCTCCAGAAAATCGGTTAGGTTCTCTGTAGACTGAGCGGCATCACGCAAAGCCTCAAGAGATTGCCATAAAGGAGCTTCCGGCGCGGTAAGCGCTTCAACAGAGCTCATGGTATGCTTTGACTCTAATAATAAGCTGTTAGCCGTCCCCAGTGTTTTTTCAGTAGAGATTAACACCGGCTTAATTTCTCGCGTAAACTGTTGCACCATTGTTCGCGTATCTATCATCGTCCCATTCATATTAACCAACAAAGGCGTCAAATTACGATTTAGATTAGTTACTAAAACTTCAGCCTCATGCAGAGATTTTGCTAAAGCCGCCCGATCTTTCTTTAATTGCTCCGAAGTTGCTATCACGCGTACTTCTTTTAAAATTATCGCAAAATCATTAACTATTTGCCCAATAGGTAACTGGCGAAGATTAGTTAGCACCTCTTCGGCAGTTGCCTTAATTCGGTCTGCTGTTGTAGCAACTGCTGGCAACTCTGGTAGGTCTTTATAATTGAGTCCCGTTAATTTGGATGGAATATCTTGATAAAAACTAAACTCTACATACAATAATCCCGTCAGTAAACTTTGCGTTTGCAATTGTGCTTTAAGGCCTGCATCGATTAAATGCTGAACGTTTTCTTTTCGTTTTTTCGATGTATTCCCACTTTCAAAGGGCTGGCCATTGGCGTTCAATACAGCAGTCGGATCAATCTCGATGACAACTGGTTTAACAATACGCGAAAACTTTTGATCAATCTCCAGAGAAATCTCTTTCACAGTTCCAATTTGGACACCCTGTAATTTAACGGGAGCACCTATGTTTAAACCATTTAAAGCAGAGTCGAAGAAAACAACATATTGGGTTTTTTTCTTGAAAAACTCACCACCACCAAAGATCAGGATAGCGGCTATCAGTAATACTAATGATCCCACTAAAAAAGCGCCGATAGTATAAGGATTAACTGGTTTACTCATAAGTCACATATATCCTGGTTTTTAGTTTTATTTTCTTCTTGATTTCCGGTTTCTCCTCGAGTGAGAAACCGAATAACCTTAGGATCTCGAGATTCGACTAACAATTTTTGAGGTGGGCCACTAGCAATCATGGTTTTAGTTTCCGGATCAAGGAAGACTGAATTGGTACCTATCGCAAAAATGCTAGCTAATTCGTGAGTCACCATCACTACTGTTGCTCCCAAATTATCACGTAAACTTCGAATTAAATCATCAAGCAGTTTTGCACTGATCGGATCTAATCCCGCAGAAGGCTCATCAAAAAACAATATCTCTGGATCCATTGCCATAGCGCGAGCTAAACCGGCACGTTTCTGCATACCGCCACTAATTTCAGATGGATAATAGTCTTCAAAACCTGCTAATCCAACTAAAGCAAGCTTGTAAGACACAATTTCACGAATGCGTTGTGATCCCAATAAAGTATGCTCAGCAATAGGGAGTGCTATATTCTCAGCCAACGTCATTGAACTTAACAACGCCCCGCTTTGAAACAAAACTCCGGTCTGTTTTAAAATGCGCTGCCGCATTTTATGATCTGCATGCCAAAGGCTTTCTTCACCGTAAAGCACATCACCTTTTGCTGGAGATTGTAAGCCTATCATATGCATCAATAATGTGCTTTTTCCACAACCACTACCGCCCATTATGATAAAAATATCACCACGACTAATCGTAAAATCAAGATCACGCTGAATGATGAAATCGCCATAAGCCATCGTCATATTTCTAACGCTAATGCAAGGAGTTGCCATAGGCCTAAACCCCTAAACGGTTGCAAATTACCGTCATCAATGAATCAGCAATAACAATAAAAACAATACCAGTCACCACTGCTGAGGTAGCTGCTTCTCCTACAGCAGAAGCACTTCTTCCGCACTGCATGCCTCGCATACATCCAGAAAGAGCAATCAAAACGCCAAATATGGCACATTTAACAACGCCAATCGTTAAATCCTTGAGATGAACCGCATCGGCCGTTCGTTTGAAATATTCCAGTAACGATACATCAAAAAAACCAACTGTAACCAACGAACCACCAACTATACCCATCAAATCCGCATAAAGACAAAGTAGTGGCATGATTAAAATAAGCGCTAAAATACGCGGTAAGACCAGAAACTCCATCGGTTCAAAACCCATCGTTTTAAGCGCATCTATCTCGCTATTAACCTGCATGGTACCTAATTGCGCGGCATATGCAGCACCGGTTCGTCCTGACATGATAATCGCGGCCATCAAACCACCCATTTCCCGAGTCATTCCCAAACCCACTAGGTCAGCAATATAAATTTGTGCACCAAACAAAGCTAATTGTATTGCGCCTACGAATGCCAGAATCAAACCTACTAGTAAACTAATAAGTGTAACAATAGGTAAAGCAGAAGGTCCACAGTCCTGAATATTGCGCCATAAATCAACCCCGCGGAACCTTGCTTTCCCTCGGATCAAAGCAATAATACTCTGTGTTATTTCGCCAACAAAAGTGATTAATGCATTACTGTCTTTAACAGTGCGCAATCCAGCTTTGCCAATAATCTCAAGCCATGGAGTTTTAACTTCCTCACGTCGAGCACCAACTCGCTCAGGCACTGCATAAACTAAATCTAGGAGACCATGAATACCCTCGGGTAACGTTGTAATATCAACTTGAACACCCTGTTTGGCGCCATAATCAATTAAACGAATGAGCTCAGTCATCAACATACTATCCCAACGCCCTAATTCTTCTGTCGAAAATACCAGGCGGTTAATAGTAGACCCATCACCGATTTGCGCTAACACTATATCTAAGGAAGGAATCTGTGCGTCTAAAACCCAATCTCCAATAATTGAAGCCTCCAACGTTCGCCCATTGAGAGCTACATTAATTTCACACGCTACATTTTTTACTGTCATAACCGTTATAATAAATTGTGTTATTAATTAGTTAGTTAATTTGACCGAAATAACTTTAACATACTGTCATTACAAAATCATTAATGTCGGCATTATCTAAATTTGTAGAACCAACTCATTGAATTTCTTAATCTTGGTTCGTTTTATCATAACCAGACTTTTCAACAATCTTTACCCGCTGCGTTACACCACATACCAGAGTATAAGGAATAGTATCAGCGCAAAGAGCAATTTCCTCGACAGACAAACCATCACCCCATAATGTAACTGGGTCACCTGGTTTTGCATTGGTGTTTATGCCCAAATCAACAGTAATCATATCCATTGAAACTCTTCCAATCAGCGATACACGCTGACCATTAACCAATACTGGAGTACCTGCTTTAGCATAACGTGGATAACCATCCCCATAACCAATAGCTACAACGCCCAATGTTGTCGGTTTTTCACATACCCAACTACCTGAATAACCAACTTTATCACCGGTTACTATCTGTTTTACTGCGATCAGTCGTGAATGTAAACCCATGATAGGTTTTAATCCCAACTGCCCACCGGTACTTTCTGCAAACGGTGAGATGCCATATAGCATAACACCTGGACGCACCCAATCAGTTAAGGCCTCTTGCCATGCTAAGATACCTGCTGAATTTGCAATACTCCGTTCATTTAATGATTCTAATTTTGGAATGAGTGTAGCGAGCGTGTCATTAAATAAACTAATTTGTTTATGTGTAATCGGATCTTGCTTATCATCAGCATTAGCTAAATGAGTCATAAAATTGATTGGCTGACTTATAATGGAACATTGATTTAAGCGTTGATAAACTGCATTAAATTCATTAGCTTTAAAGCCTAAGCGATTCATACCGGTATCGAGTTTTAACCAAATAGCTATCTGCCCAAACTCCGTTCTTTGTTCAAACACATCAACCTGTACTAATGAATGCACAACAGCATCTAATTGATAATGTAACAACTCCTCCAATTCTTCAGGGCAGGTAAACCCCTCTAGTACCACAATTCTTTTTTCAATCCCAGCCTTGCGCAAACGTATCCCTTCATCAACTCGTGCTACCGCAAAAGCATCAGCATTTTGCAAAGCTCCGGCTATACGCAACAAACCATGACCATAGCCATTAGCTTTAATGACAGCCATAATTCTGGCATTAGGCGCATAAGCTCGAACCTTTTCTACGTTATGTGCTGCCGCCTCTAAATCAAGTACTGCATAAGCGGCAGGCATCATTCATAATCCCCTGAACTATAGGGGTTCCCAGAAAAATTCTCAAAACGCGTATATTGCCCAAGAAAAGTAAGCCTAACCGTTCCTAGTGGTCCATTACGTTGCTTGCCAATAATAATTTCAGCGATACCTTTATCAGGGCTATCCTCGTTATAGACCTCATCTCGATACACAAATAAAATCAAATCGGCATCCTGCTCAATAGCTCCAGAATCACGTAAATCTGACATTACAGGGCGTTTATTAGGTCGTTGTTCAAGATTTCGATTAAGCTGAGACAATGCAACAACAGGTACATTTAATTCTTTAGCCAACGCTTTTAAGCCTCTGGAGATATCAGAAATCTGTTGAACTCTATTTTCACCGCTACCCGGTGATTGCATAAGCTGTAAATAATCGACAACAATCAAACCTAACTGACCATGCTCACGTGCTAACCGTCTGGCTCTTGCCCTTACTTCGGAAGGTGATAAAGCGGGTGAATCATCAATAAACAATTGCGTACCTGCCAGTAAATTAATGGCCGAAGTCAATCGCGGCCAATCGTCATCTTCCAGCTTTCCAGTTCTCACTTTATTCTGATCTATACGGCCTAATGAAGACATCATTCGCATAGCTAAAGAATCCCCAGGCATTTCCATACTAAATACTGCAACTGGCTTATCACCTTTTAATGCAATATTTTCAGCCATGTTCATAGCGATGGTAGTTTTACCCATCGACGGTCTTCCTGCCACAATAATCAAGTCGGCTGGCTGCAAACCGGAAGTTATGTCATCAAGATCGGTGAATCCAGTGCTAGCACCGGTAATTGCACCCTCCTGTTCAAATAGTGTTTCAATTTTATCAACGGCTTTAGCTAACAAAGACTTAATGGATATAAACCCACCAGCCTGCCCCCGTTGCCGTTGCTCAGCTATTTGAAAGACCTCTCGCTCAGCATTTTCCAATAACTCAGCGGTATCCCGTCCCTCTGTATTAAATGCTGAATCAGAGATTTCAGTACCAATATGAATTAATTGCCTGAGTACTGACCGATCTCTGACAATATTGGCGTATGCAACAATATTGGCTGCACTAGGCGTATCCTTTGCCAACATGATCAAATATGCCAGTCCACCCACATTATCCAATTCGCCAATTGCTTTTAATGCATCCGATAATGTGATTACATCAAAAGGAATCTGTTTTTCTGCGAGCTCTTCAATTTTCTTAAAAATAAGTTGGTGACTACGGCGATAAAAATCTTTTTCAATGACTTTGTCGGCTATCGTATCCCAAGTCTGGTTATCCAGCATTAATCCACCCAAAACCGATTGCTCGGCCTGAATAGAATTAGGCGGAACCTTTAGTGCATCAAGACTATAATCACGTTCGATGGAAAAGTTTTCAGCCATATTTTTTAACTACACAAAATTAAAGATAATAACACGAGCAGAGTTTTCATTCATAGGCCACCTAATTAAGAGTTTGTAAAATATCAAAATACTTCAACTCCACTTTTAAGGAGCTCTACGAAACTTGACTAATACAATAACCACGGCAACAAGTAACCAACTGGCCAGCATATTAAAGTGTGCCTGTAAAGTTACCTGTTAAGGACTTTATCTAGGAGACCATCACTGGACTTAAATAACCCGCCAAATTACCACAGGCATTTATAACTACAATTCCGCCAGCCGCCCCTGTGCCGCTTAAAAAAGCAGTCGGTAAAGACCAAAACACCGGCAATGCTGACATAACTCCGATACTGGCAAATGAAAGCCCTAATAGAGCTAACGGCAAGTGACTGAGATAAATTGCACAGATTATTAGCCCAAAGCTACCAAGTAAGGCACTTAAGGCTATATCCCATCCTCGTTCATTATGTAGATCAGAAGAATGTCCGATTAATACCATTCTAATTGCTGCCAAACAATAAGGAATAGAACTTAACAACCCGGTTAAGATAAGGTTTTGATGTACTAAATCGCTGACAATTTGTGGCAACCCAAAAGAAATAACATACAATCCCATAATGATAGAGAAATAAACAAGGCTAAGTAGCCACAGCTTTGCATTGCAAAGTGCTTTATTAAAAACCCGATTGTTCCTTTTGCATAGACTCAGCGTCTAATTGCATCATCAACCAACCACGTTCTGCTTCTGTAAGCCAATTAGCCTCTTTCGGTCTGTTTCCAAATACAGAGTGAGCACGACGCCTAAAATAACTGCAGGTGATCCTTCGCCATTACCAGCCTTTCAATGCGGCAATACCATCAAGATAAGTCATAATAAGTCCTGAAATAGGCCCACCTATTACACCTGCCAATGCCCACTGCACTCATAAAGGTTGCCGAAGCTTTAGCTCGATTTGGAACTGGATCCCAGTATGTCAAATATAAAATGATGCCAGAGGAAAAACCTGCTTCAGCAATACCTAGCAAGAAACGTAAAATATAAACTTGCATAGGCGTATTAACAACTACCATTGCACTTGCTAATACCCCCATACTATCATAATTCTTGCTATCCAAATCTTCGCACCAACACGTTGCAAAATCAAATTACTGGGTATTTCAAACAGAAAATAGCCAATTAAGAAGATACCTGCACCCAAACCATAAATACTGTCAGTAAAACCCAACTCCTCGGACATGGTCAATTTTGCAAATCCAATGTTTACAAGGTCAATATAGGCAATAACGTAAAGACAAACTAAAAAGGGAAGTAATCGACGATTTAATTTTCGATAAACTTAATTTGCAAAAGTTGATGTTTGAGCAGTAGGTAGTAACATAGTGAACATAAAATATAAATAGTCCAATAAGTATATCGGATTCATAGGATTACAACATCTGACTGATCCGCATTATAATTTTATGCCATTAACGTATCACCTTTTTGAGATTCTATGAGTACTGGAAAAACCGAAGTTAGTGAATTTTTCACTATGTGGGCGATCTATAATAAAGTTTTAACTAATAATTATTTTCACCACAATGAAATTTACCAAGCTGTTAGCACTTTATTAGCTGAACGTTTTGAGAAACAACCTTTTACACTACTTGATTTGGGTTGTGGCGATGCTCACTTCCTTACCCACGCCCTTCAAGGGAAAGTCATTAAACTTTATAGAGGCTTTGACCTTTCGGATCCGGCTCTTATACTCGCCGCCAAAAACATCGGCACACTCAATTGCAAGAGTGAATTGATTAACATTGATTTTATGACCGGCATGAGACAAACAAATACAAAGTTCGACATCATTTTTACTAGTTTTGCGCTTCATCATTTAACACTGAAAGAAAAAACTGAATTTTTTCGTTTGGCAAATAATATCCTAACTGACAATGGTCTTCTTCTTGTAATTGATCTCATGCGCGAACCCAACGAAACCTTGCCTATGTATTTGGATAATTTTTGCCAAATGATCCGTAATACTTGGCTAAAATTAAACGAACATGAACTGACAGCCTGTATTCAACATGTTCGCAATAGCGATTTACCTGAAACCAAAGCCATTTTATCTAGCTTAGCCGAATCGATGCATTTCAGTCCAGCAGTTAACCTCTACCACTCACACAAACTTCAATTCCTCTTATTTAACAAAAAAGATACTATCAGTAAAGAAACATCTGTTTGTCTTTAAGACTTTTGATGGCTTTGAGTTATAAGTCTCGTTTTTTTATTGTGAATAGAATATTATGCATAAATTTCAATTAACTGAAGCAGAATGGAATCTCCGTGTTGATTTAGCGGCTACCTTTCACTTAGCAGTTGCCCACAACCTTCATGAATCAATTGCTAATCACTTCTCTGCTGTCTTACCAGATGGCAAACATTTCTTAGTCAATCCATTTGGCTTCCACTTCTCGGAAATTACTGCTTCAAATCTAATTGTCTGTGACTTTAATGGTAACGTGATACGAGGTGATGGCAAGCCTGCGGCGTCAGCTCATCACATTCACGCTCCGTTACATCGGCTAGTTCCTCTGGCTCAAGTAATTCTTCATACTCACCAACCCTACGCGACGGCTTTGACAATGATTGCAGGCGGTCGTTTGGAATGGGCATTACAAACCAGTTGTCGCTTTTACGGAAGGGTTGCTTATGATAATGATTACGATGGTTTAGCTTTGTCAGACACAGTTGGAGAACGATTGGCAAAAATTATTGATAATGCCGATATCCTGTTCCTCGGCAATCATGGCGTTATAACTGCTGCACCAACCGTTGCCCAAGCTTTTGATGATCTTTATTTCCTTGAGCGCGCCGCACAGACTCAAATAATTGCCATGAGTACTGGCTTACCTCTCACCCGACTTACACCTGAACTTATCGAGCAAGTCGCCAAACAAAGCCATTACGAACGCTTCGATCTCGGCTACATCGAATACCATTTCGCCGCTCAAAAACGGCTCTTAGATGCCTCGGGGGGATTTTATAAAAATTAATTTCTAGTGTAAAAATCTAATTACCCAATTTAGACAAACAAATCATCATGCTATCAACCCATTAGACATCTCATGCAACCAAAGCAATTTCACAAAAAATTCTATCAACATCTCTATATTCAAGTTTTAACAGCTATCACCATTGGCATTCTGTTAGGTCATTTTTATCCTGAAACTGCAATAACTATGAAGCCGTTAGGTGACGGTTTTATCAAACTGATCAAAATGATCATCGCACCAATTATTTTCTGCACGGTGGTCAATGGTATTGCTGGTGTGCAAGA
>Ga0192647_101330_pt1 | contig 16318 bp, 17 predicted proteins | sample LauGreFa1BDMLBSN_2_FD_133046 | JGI IMG/M metagenome (GOLD analysis project Ga0192647, IMG submission 133046) | Freshwater lake microbial communities from Lake Michigan, USA - Fa13.BD.MLB.SN - reassembly | ecosystem: Environmental > Aquatic > Freshwater > Lake | place: Lake Michigan, USA...
TTGAGGAGGAAGTTGAGGAGGAAGTTGAGGAGGAAGTTGAGGAGGAAGTTGAGGAGGAAGTTGAGGAGGAAGTTGAGGAGGAAGTTGAGGAGGAAGTTGAAGTAGAAGAATGGACGTACAAAGGCATTCTATTCTTTAAGGACACAAATAATCTAGTATATACAAATAACAATGGTGAGCCTGGAGATCCTATTGGAACATATGATCCAGTGAAAAATTCACTAAAAAAACTAAAACCTATTTAGATAAATGGTAGTCCCTTGTACAACCGCAGTTTTAATGGGTATATTAACAATAGGATTTGTAATAGCCGATATAAATTTCATGTACGGCAAAGGGGCAATTGAACATGCTCTATTAGGAAGTATAGTCACTATTCTTTTTTATGCATTATGTGCATATAATCATGAAACAATTAATTGGATTTTTATCGGTATTTTTTTAGCATATTTATTAGCGTCCATATTATATAATCGTGTTTTTACAACTAATAGTGAAACTACATATGAGTATTCTTGTGATGAACCAACAACCTGTGAAAATAATTATTAGATGGCTAAAAGTTTAATTTTATTTGTCTAAACTATCTGCGGATATACTTAAACTATATCAATATCTCTTATTATAGATATGTTGATAGATTTTTTATGGAAATGGGGTCCCTGGCTTTATAATAAATATTTTGAAACTGTGAATTTGAGTTCTAAGATTTATACATCTATATATAAAGATTTGTATTGTTTTGATAATTGGATATTTATACATAATATTGATATACCTATATCTGAAGAACTATTTGATATACGTGAAATTGATATATCTAATATTAAATGGATAGCTTCTACAAATCCACCTATATTTAAAGATCCCAGGTACACAGATAATTCATATCAATTAAAACATATATCTCATCTTGGATTTTCTATTATACTTTCCGATAATAAAATAATTGATATTTCAGATTGGATCAATGAAATAAAATGGTCTGGAATAATACAACCTTCGACACACGATATATTTTCACTATGGTGTTGTAAAAATAGGTCACCTCTGTTATATTACAAAAATAATATAACAGTAGAAATTATCACGGAAACCGGTGATATTGTAAAAAAGGGGCTTAATGAAACTACGCATACTAATAAATACGAGAATGAATCACACTCCTAAAATAACGGACCCGATCCCAACCGGCACATGGACATTGTATTTTCATCAAGCGGATGCTGAGCGTTGGACTATTGACACATTTATCAAAGTACATACATGTCTTACCTGGGGAGATGTATTGGTTGCCATAGAGGAAATTGGACAAACACGTTTTAAAAATGGGTTACCATTTTTTATGCGCGGTGATATTTTGCCTCTATGGGAAAATCACCAAAATATCCGTGGTGGAAGTTACAGTATGAAAGTATTGTCCGACAATGTAAAAGATGTATTTTTAACACAAGTATTACATGCAATGATGGGAGTTGCATTTAAGGAAAAGGAAAATATTTGTATGGGTCTAAGTATGAGTCCAAAAAAGGGAACTTTCAATATTCTTAAAATATGGAATGCAAACGCCGAAAAATTCAATAGTTCAGATGGACTTGCATTTATAGATGCAAGATGCTGTGAATCAGAAGTACTATATACACCTCATGTTCAAAAACGGATGTAATTATCCGCGTTATAAAATTTAAATTTTAATTATATATAAATTAGTAATCCATGGAAATAAATATAGGTGATAAACTAAGAAATAATTTTACAAGGCTAAAGGCTATTTGGCCTGAGTGTGAAATTGGAGAAGTAACCGCAAGCGATTTATATTATAGCGACGGAATGTCTCAAGGTGCCATATTTAAAATATTATTTTATCAGGGTCGCCTCTATATTACAACAGTTTATATAAAAAATAATGGCACCTTTTATAGCACGATGGGAAATATAGCAATAAAGAATATAATTATAAAGTGGATTGAAAGTATTAAGTAATATGGCATTTCTGTTTACAAATAGGACACCGCTGTTCTGAACTCGCCTGACCTAACCAGCGTGCGATTGATTCTCTTATAAATACATGACCACATGAGGTGACACTGGCATTTTCTTGTGTTATATCATCACATGAAATAGGACAAGGCTCTTTTTTCATAATTACATCTTCAATAATAAGCCGTTTAATATGTGGAGGATACATCATTGTAGTTCTAGAGGGGTTTCTAGGGATAGGGGGGGGCATCTGTATTTCTGGTGCCAGAGGTACTCCTATACTTGTAGGTACAGCTACAGGTACATGTAGTTGTGCGCCACTTGAATTATTTTCAACTGCAGCAAATGGGTCATATGAATACTCCAATGCAGCTACATATGTGCTTGGATATGCAATTTCTATCATATTACCACCCATGTTTTTTAATATTTCTGAATCAACTGGTAACAAATTTGGCATATAAATGATAAAGAAGATAAGTGGTACACGAATTCTTTGAGCGCTGTTTAAACTCAATACAGAAAACTCAATACCCGTATATGTCCACATACAATCAATTACCTGAGTATCGTACCATTTTCTTACAGTAACCCCATTATTATTTCTAGTAATGGGATAAATGTATTTATTTTCTAATATATTATTTGTTACAGGGCTCAATATATTAATATTATTAAATATCTTAGTAGTATATAATCTATATGTGAAATCAGGTCCAACACGAATAGCAAATAGCCCAGGAAGATTTTCTGTGTTATTGTTATATGTTGACATATTTTAAGGTTACATATATTACACCCTAAACAAATTCAATTTTTACCGGCAAAATTTTTTACCCCATAGTACCGCCAACGACAAAACCCTTTGGAATTAATGTGAAGTTCTTAATTTCCGCAGTCTACGGTAATGCGCACTAATATTTTTATACAAAATCTCAATCTTTTTTATTTTTAATAGGGGCTAAGACCAGTTTTACTTCTCCTAGATTAGCCACCATATATCTCAAGATAAGAGGGTAGTCATTCTTTAGATATAATTCAATACTAGGACAGAGTGTAGTGCATTTAGTAAAAAGAACCAAGTGTTTCAGTTGAAAGATTCCCTGTACTATTTCATTAGTCATACCTTTTGTCTGAACTTTCATAGATGCTTGATTATCTGTAATTACTGTTTCCTGCTCAGCGAAATCTCCTACACATCTGAAAATCAAATTACTACCACTGCTTGTTATCTCTATTTTTTCTCCCAAGACATTCATATCACGACAGATTTTCTGAAAATCAGTACTATGCATGTGAATAATACTGGTAAAATTCAAACTAGGAATACTTATATCTTCTACATCTGTATCAAATAATTTCAGAAAAAAATTTGTAACCTGGGATTTTTCCGTATTTTCCATACGAATACCCAGTTTATTTGGGTTATTTGCAGGCAAATATAATGTAAGACTATCATTATTACCCATAGTCTTAATAAGCTTAAATAGGTATATCATGTTTACACCCAGTACGTGCTTTACAGGACAATAATAATTCTCAAAGCGGTCAGCGTGAAGACGCAAGTAAACAAGTACTGTATGTGTCTCATCGACCGCCACAATCTTTATTCCCTGAGAATCAAATTCTAAATTTGCTTCTGTTAAGATCTCTTTCAAAGCTTCAATCAATATGCGGAAAGCACCTGATTGCACGGTTTTTACTTCAAACAGATTCCCATTTCCATTGGCTGTTGCCTTTGGTTGTATGGACATACCTTTCTTCTTGTCGGACGCTTTCTCTCTTTAGGCGAAATCACGCAAAAAGACAGAATCTAAAGGTGCCGGGACTAATACTGATTTTTCCTTGTTTTTTTAAAATTTTTGAATGTTTTATATGCGGCTACAGCAGTAGCAGGCAATAATGATTTTGCATTATTAAGGAAAGCACCCATAACATTTGGATAAAACCCACCCTTCATTCCCCTTTTATATCTGCGGCGTTTTTTACTGAAATGTGTACGCCGAGCACCACCCGTGGCATTTAATACGGGTCTAGCTAGAGCCACCTGAGATATATTTACTGTAGAACCCGCCGCAGAAATAGGCTCAATATACCCACGCTGTAAATATGATAAAGGCATTCCACCCGCCCTCTGTTTTCTATTTCGCCGCGTATTTGGCATTCCTATAATAAGCCATATATATTTATTCCCCTTTTAAAAGGCCAAGTTTACGCGCCTTTCTTGTGTATTTCAGTTGTAATTGTTTAGCGCGCTTTTTTGTAAGCCGTTTCTTCTGTATTAACTCCTTTACATCTGTAAGGTTTTTCTGACTTGTTGCCCTTGTTCTTATAAAGTCAAATTTAATTAGTTTTAATTGAATCTTATTCTTTTTTATAATATGTGATAAAAATGTCTCAGAATGCATTTGCCTTTTTTTAGAGTATTCTAGAGCCTCGTCAAAACGGTTTCCATAAATTTTCATCTGTTCTGGGCACCCTATGGCAAATCGGTCATTTACCCTAGTTCTATTAAAACCATGTCTTGCAAAGTCTGGCATATAAACTGTATTCGTAAAAGTAAACCATTTTACATCCAAGGGTGTTATGTACGTCACATCTGGACGGCAATACATTATATGTGTGTATGATTCTTCATTTTTTAACCATAAAGATGTAACCTGTTTTAAAGACCACAGTGAAAGTATAAAATTATGCACGGTGTCAATTGATTTATTTTCCAATTCCCAGGGGTTCCCCTTTGTCGTGTATTTCTTGGGATTTATTTTCTTGAAAATATAGTCTTGATTTTCCACTATAGAGTCAGTCGGTTTTAATAAGTTGTACTCGTTGTTGTCCAACTTAATATCATGTTCATGCGCGTGGGAATTTTTATAATCCCCGTGTATTTTATACGTATGTAAAAATACGTCGTAATTTATATTGGCGTCTTTCAGGGGCTTGAATATGCATTGTTCAATAGAAGGCTCAGTAAATTTCAGAGATCGTGATAAGCCCCAAAAACAAACTGCAACCTTTTTAAGAAGATAATTATGATAACATAGTATTTTATTTATATATTTAAATTTGTTAGAATATTTTTCATGTATTGTATTTATGAATGTAAAATCTGCAATACGCCTGTGATTATCCCATCGTATGTCCCCAATGTATTTCCGTGGTACAATAAATTGCGATGTATCTATTAAAAATTTTTGAATCTTACCACCTTTTGCAATCCTTTTTTCCCGAACGCGATTCTGATCCCAAGTATAAATATAGTCTGGATCTAGGTCGCTATAGGTCGTCCAAAATTCAGGATGTATAATATTATCGTCATCTACAATATAAACAAAACCGTCCTCAATAAGGTCTATGGCATGATTGATCTGCGGATGTCCGCAGACACCCTCTTTGTCGTAATCTATTTCTTTGATTTTAGCGTGTCCTTTAAATTGATGGGTATATGAGCGCCCCTTTGATGTATCATATATAATGTACCACATATGAATGATTCTAAAATCCATAGAATCATAGATTGCTTGTAAATTATCTCGTCTACAGCAGGCTGTTATTATAGATAACATCCCTTACTACAATTGTCGGAGATATATTAACGCCCCGTCCAAACTTTTATCAGAGGCGATTTCATATATTCATTATCATATTCTTTGATATATTTATAGAACGGGTAGCCCCATTTAGTGGTCTTCAGTACAAATCCCATTAGAACCTCCTTCTTGTGATTCGCCTGTAAAAGACAGGCAAAGACGCGTTCAAATGTCTGCCGATTCTTACGTGTGGTAATAAGGGGCAGCAGTCTAGCGAGTTCATATTTGTCGTCTAGCATTTTCACAAACTCATGAGTAATTACGCTCATTGCACCAAAGCAACCTTTCCAGGCACTTTTATCTGCGTGCAACTCTAAGAGGTCCTCATGATTTTTCAGAGCCTTTATAAGGCGTATTTCATTTTTGGGTTTATCCCAATAATGATTGAATTCCCATATGATTTTATATTTATCAACTTTGAAATCAATATGCTTATTTATAAATACCCCGTCATGTAATACTACTGCAGTAGGAAACCAATTATGCCTGGAATAATAATAATAGGGTAGTAATTCACCTCTACCGGGGAATTCTGATTGAATTATATCCGTCTTGTATAAAACGCGCTCGGTGACGTAGTTGGAATCGCTATTGTCATCTATAATTACGATTTTGCTCTCGGGATAAAACTTTCGTATGCAATCATAAGATTCTTGCCAGTATAAGTTGGTTTCTTTAGAATTTACATGGCGTAGTACTATAAACCCAACGCCTTTATCCGATTTATAGGCTTTTCTTGTAGTACCCTTTTTTGAACCTCTAACTTTGACTGTTTTGTTCAATGGCATTTATTGCCTCTGATATCATATAATAAATAATCCCGGAACTATAGATGGATATGGCCACTAGAAAAGTTAAAAGAGATAAAAGACTAGTAAAGCGTCAAACGAGGCGCGTATTACATAGTAAGGCAAATCTTAGAGTGGGGTTAATGGCCATATTCAAAAATGAGTCCATGGGAATACGTGAATGGATAGAGCACTATGTCTGGCAGGGTGTAGACAAAATACTCCTTATAAATAATAATTCTACAGATAATTGGAAAGCGGAGGTAAAAGGGCTTGAGCAGCACCTCACTTTGAAGAATGGTCTCAAAAAGTACGCACAAAAATACTATTATAATAAGCTGGGTCAGCCTTGGTGCAAAGAAAATAACATAGATATTCTCATAGTACTAGATCTAGATGAGTACTTATTCTGCAAAAATAAGAAGAATCTCAAAGAAAACCTACAAGACATATTTTCAAAGGCAGATCACCCATCTGAGATCCGTGTAAATTGGACGATGTTTGGCTCAAGCGGCCACACAAAACAGCCTGAGAGTATCCGCAAATCATTTACTATGAAGAAGAATGGGATAAACAAAAATATAAAATCAATTATATGGGTAAAAGATCTAAAAAAAGACGGTTTTAGAATTCACTGTCATTCTATAAAAGGCAAGACGATAAAATTACCATCTATATTTAAATTAAATCACTATGTCATACAATCAAAGGAGTTTTTTAAGAAGGTTAAAATGTCAAGAGGTGATGCAGTAAATCCAAAAGCGGAACATATAAGAGACTGGTCATATTTCAAACGCTATGATTTCAAGGATAGAAAGGATATACAGCTAAAGGAGCTATTGGAAAATTCCGATAATATGGCGAGTTAGTCCAAAAATTGACCCAAGGGGGTACCCTTTGGCTAAGCATACACTAATGGCCGATCAGTATAAGAAACATACGCATCGTGAGCATATCCTGGAGTTGCCTGACACATACGTGGGCAGCACAGAGACTCACGAGGAGACCAGATGGGTCTACGATGCCGCATCAGGTAAGATGGGGCATCACAAGGTGGCATTCAATCCGGGCTTTTACAAGATCTTTGACGAGATCCTGGTAAATGCTCGTGATGCACTTGTTCGTAGCCAAGCTAGCAAGCAGGACCCTACTAAACAGCCCATCAAACATATTGAGATCACTGTAATTCGTAACCCTGCTGGCCAAGTGACGGTGTATGTAGAGAACGACGGTGATGGCATTCCTATTGAGCTCCACCCTGAGCACAAGGTGTATGCCCCCGAGCTCATCTTTGGTCATCTGCTTACCAGTGGCAATTATGACAAGACCGAGGAGAAGATTGTGGGTGGCAAGAATGGCTATGGTGCTAAACTCACTAACATCTTCAGCAACCGGTTTACACTGAGTACGCGTCACCCTGCCTCTGGCCAGCGCTATACACAGGTCTGGACGGACCATATGGCCGTCGCAGGTAAGCCCTCTATAGTAAATGACAAGGCGACCAAGGGGTTTGTAAAGATCACATATGAGCCTGACTTGGCCCGCTTTCCTGGCCTGGATTTGAATGCGATGGTGACGGTTCTTCATACTCGTGCCATTGAACTGGCCGCCATGGCCGGCAAGGATGTCAAGGTGTCATGGAATGGGGCCGTGGTGCCCACAAATACCTTTGAGAAGTTCATCAATCTCTTTATCCGAGATGGGACAAGCCACGCCTATGAGCGCTGCGGAGAGCGCTGGGAGGTCGGTGCAGTCCTTGCCAAAAACTTGTTTGCCGAGGATGACTCACCCGATGACCGGCACATTTCATTCGTAAACGGTATTAACACGCGGAAGGGTGGTAAGCACGTGGAGACTGTGCTCAAGAATGTACTGGGTACTTTCACCGATGCTGCTAAGAAGAAGAAGATGGATATCAAACCGGCGCAACTCAAGGACTCGGTGGTGTTCTTTATCAACGCGACCATCGTGAATCCCGCATTTGATTCACAGACGAAGGAGACTTTGACGACCCCAGCAACGAAGTTTGGTTCCGTATTCAAGTCGGAAAAAATGGCCGATTACCTAATCAAAATCGGCCTGCTAGAGGAGGCCCAGGCCATCTTGGATGCCAAGGCTGCCAAGGATGCCAAGAAGACGGATGGCTCTAAGCGCAAGACTCTGCGCGGCCTTCCTAAATTAGAGGATGCACTGTGGGCCGGCACGACCAAGTCCCCCGAGTGCACGCTTATCCTCACGGAGGGAGATTCAGCCGCCGCATCCGCTATTGCGGGCCTAGCAGTGGTGGGGCGTGAACGCTGGGGCGTCTTTCCTCTTCGTGGTAAGATGCTGAATGTGAAGGACATTAGTCAGGAGAAGTTTAATAAGAACGAGGAATTGACCTCTATCAAGAAGATCTTGGGTCTAGAGCAAGGCAAGGTGTATAATACCACTGCATCGCTGCGGTATGGTCGTGTAATGATTATGACTGACCAGGATCATGACGGATCCCACATCAAGGGTCTCCTTATGAACTTCTTTCATACTTTCTGGCCTTCACTCCTGGCCAAGGGTTTCCTTTGCTGCCTCGCAACGCCCCTGCTAAAGATGAGCAAGCGTGGTGACGTCAAATCGTTCTATAGTCAGTCGGAGTTTGAGACCTGGCGTGAGTCTCACGGCGGTGAGAGCGCCACGCGTGGATGGACCGTGAAATACTATAAGGGTCTAGGTACATCCACCGCGCAGGAGGCGCGCGAATGGTTTAAGGACCTCTTTGATATGAAATACGAGTGGGACGACACTTCCGATGACGCAATTTGCCTGGCCTTTTCTAAGAAGCGTGCTGATGATAGGAAGGAGTGGCTTAAGACCTATGATTCTCGGCGGACACTTGCAATTATTAAAGGTGGGAAAATCCCCTATAATCGGTTCATCCACGACGAACTCATCCACTTCAGTAATGCCGACAATCTGCGTTCTCTGCCTCATGTTATGGATGGGCTCAAGCCGTCACAACGCAAAATCCTCTACTGCTGCCTGAAGCGCGGCCTGCGTTCTGAGATCAAGGTGGCCCAGCTTGCGGGCTATGTTTCTGAGAATGCGGCCTATCACCACGGTGAAGCGTCACTGAACATGACTATCGTGGGAATGGCCCAGAATTTTGTGGGCAGTAATAACATAAACCTCTTGTTTCCCAGTGGCCAATTTGGCTCACGACTCATGGGTGGTCAGGATGCCGCACAACCGAGGTATATCCACACCTACATGGAACCTATAGTGGACGCAATGTTCAAGAAGGAGGACGTGGCTATTCTAAAACACGTAGATGACGATGGCGAGATCGTAGAGCCCGAGTACTATCAGCCTGTTGTGCCCCTTCTGGTCATCAACGGCGCCCTGGGAATTGGCACCGGTTTCTCCACAAATATTCCCCCGCATAACCCCAGTGATGTACTAGCGCTCCTGCGTGATCGCCTTCATCTCCGTCGTGACACACTCACGGGTCTCGTTCTGCAGCCATGGTGGTATGGGTTCAAGGGTACCATGCATCGTACGGCGGATTCCACGTGGCAGACAAAGGGTATTGCGACATGGGATGATACAAAGCACACGATTACCGTCACAGAGTTGCCGGTGGGCACGTGGACGAAGGACTACAAGGCATATTTGGATACACTGTGTACGGGTGACAAGGAGAAGGGAATTAAGCCTATGCTAGAGTCATTTGATGACCTGTACAATGACACAGAGGTCAAGTTCGTGCTATACTTTGACTCAGACACCTACTTTGAGATGCGTACGGACCAGGCAGCGGCTGACAAGATGCTGCAACTCACTACGACATGGCATACGACGAACATGGTCTGCTTCAGTCCGGAGATGAAGATCAAACGTTATATGACCATCGGAGACATCATGGAGGACTATTACCAGATCCGGCTGAAGGGCTATGAAACCCGGAAGCACTTAGAACTACGGCGTCTTGAACGGGAGCTCGCCGAGTACGATGCAAAGGCACGGTTTCTTCTGGCACTGCTGGAGGACCGTATGGACCTACGGCGTAAAACGGATGAGGCCATTGTGGAGGCCCTGAAGGCCGAGGGGTTACCGGCACTCGATGGGATGGACAAACCCAATTTGGTTGATTCTTATGAATACCTACTCAGAATGCGTATGGACCGTGTCAAAGCAAGTGCTGTAGATGAGGCCAAGAAACATGTTGAGGCTATCAAGGGAACCCTGGAAACTCTACGGGGCACAAAAGTGGAGGATTTGTGGATCCGGGACCTAGATCTCTTTGAAACGGGGTGGGTCGCTATCCGGGATGCTCGCGAGGCTGCACGTACGGGTGTACCCTTGCGAAAGGAACCAAAGAAGGTGATTAAATTGAAAAAGTCTACATAGTAATCCCTTAAACAAACGGATTTAAGGGTAAAGACTTCGTACCGGCAGAACTCAGGTGTATGGATCTTGAAAGAGGTACCGGCATATGACTGATGTCGTTCAAATAGTAATTGTAATGGTCTACTGCGCTGAGAATATGGGGGACCGACCAGTTTAAGACTTTTTCATTTAAATCTGTCACCTGGCCGGCAATATCATACGGCAGATTCTGCGCATACTGGAGATACATAGTACGCATGATAATTGTTAACTCATCTGCAGATTGATCATCAATCACGTATTTTTTTGCCCCAGATTTGTCATATACGCTTTTACGAATAGCATTTTGAATGGCTTTCATGTTTTCTTTACTGAAAAATGTGCTTGACAGGGCATTCTTTTCCCAGTTGCCCCGGAGAGCATCGGTATCAAATTTCTCTTCCGTATTTGTTCTATAGGCGAATCCAGGCACCTCTGAGTGACCACCAGATCCAACTGGTGCCGACAGATTCACACGGCCATTCATTCCATTCACCGGCAGAGGGTTTGTATTTGGTAAAATAAGTCCGGGCTGAAAGTCCATTCTGTTAATACCCAACTTTCCCTACCGGCAAAAAATTATAGATTAATTGAAATTATTTTCTAAGCCGGGGGTATAAGCAAATGACTTCTGTTGGTCCCGTAGGAAGAGGTCTTAAGCAGAGCGCTGGTGGTTTTTTCATCCCCGTTGGTAATGTTGCCGATAAGGTATTGCAGTACACGGCGGGCAGCGGTGCGGGTGGTTCTTTTTCAGTAGGCAGTTTTACGGCTGCCGCCTGGGCCTCCAATGGCTCCACCCCTAGCAAGTTTACATCATCGATTTCTACAGTTGCGGCCGGTGGTCTACTGCGTGACATGGGTAAGACTGTAGTGTCCGCTGGCCGCACTTTCCGTAAGGTTCAACTAATGACCTCTTCAGTGTCTACGGGTGGCGTGGGCGGCCCGGCAGGCCTGACCACCAACCCCAACGTGGACTACCTCACCGGCTATATTGAGCTAGGTTCTGGATTCAACAGCGTAGGTGGCGGCGGTTCGTTTGCCCCGGTTGCGTACTACCCCGGTTTAATGTAATATGGGAATTATATATAAATTATCTATTAAATTCTATTTTAGAATTTAATAGATAAATATACTAGTAATAGATAATATGGCCGGCACTATTTTTCTAGGATTTGATCTTAGTAAAGTAAACTGGTATTATGTATTTTATGTATTATTTAGTTTAGTGTTAATTATAGGCGCGGTAAATAAACTATTACCTATGGGGATGGAACGGGCTGTTATTGTTGCTATTGGTTTTTCACTGGTTTTATATTTTTATTCGCAACGTTGGTTTGGAGATAAAGGTAGTTCCAAAAAAGGAATATGGCCGCCGCATATAAATACCTGCCCGGATTATTTGACATATATACCGCCAGGTAATAAAATAAATAAAGGCGGTTGTGTAGATACACTAGGAGTGTCATCAAATGGAAGATTTACTAAATTGAATATGAATAAGTTAAATGACTCAAGTCCAATACACGCCGATAATATTTTTAAGTATACTTCGGCAACCGTAACAGATATTAAACTTGCATGCAATGAGTGTCAATTGCGGGGGTTAACATGGGAAGGAATATGGGATGGCGAAACATGCGGTTCATCCAAATACTCGTCAAATATTGCTCCATCTAACGAAACATGCTCGGTATAAAGCCTAAAGATAAGATAGCCACTTTAATTAATGAATTATACATGCCTTCATCCGAGTGTAGAATCATCACTCAGACGATGGTTAATTACACCAAATACGGCAGCATTTCTATTAGTAGGTCCGCCTGGTGTAGGAAAAACCACACTGGTAAGAGAAATCCTTAAACAGGAAATATATCGAATTATTGAACTGAATGCAAGTCATACAAGAAGCGGACAAGCCTTTAAAAAACAAATTATACCTCTTCTTACACAAAAATCAGTTTTAGAAGCAATGAATCCTGGTTCCAATAACAATAAACTTGCAGTACTTTTGGACGAGATAGACGGTTTAAGTCTAGGAGAAAAGGGTGGTCTTAATGAGTTACTTGATTATATGCGTTCATGGAAACCATCTCAAAAAAACCACCCACTTATACTTATATGTAATGAAATAAAAGGTAGATCATATCAACATATTGTTAAACTTAGTACATATATTCCAATGGAATTTCCAAGTGAATCTGTGCAATCTTGGTTAGGAAACAATATTCGGGCAGATATTTTAGCAACTGCAGATTTACGGATTATTCTACGCTCTATAGACGGACGAAACCCCCACATTAATTTACAATTGAACAATGAGTTAAACAATGATTCAGATATAATTGACAATATAGAAAGTTCTGAAACAGAAGAACCAAGTACTGATATTCTAAAATTCAGTCACTCGTGTCTATATGAACATTGGGACCCGTTAATAATACCTGAGGTTGAAAATAATCTTGGAAATTTATCAGGTCTCTGTGTTCATGAAAATATTCATAAACGTCTATATAATTTACCAAATTCATGGAAAATATATACAGAATTTATGAATTTATTTAATCTAAGTGATAAGGCTGATTATTGGGCTTTCTTTTATCAAAATTGGAATCTTTTAAGACCTAGTTTTCAATTAAAACTTAAAATAACAAATGCTCTATTATCAGAATATCCTATTACTGAAATACCCCCAATTTCATCCCTTCAATTTACTCAGGTTCTTACTCGCCAATCATCTATGTACAATACTTGGAAACAGATGATTAAATTCTCTGATGAACATAATATCTCTATAGAAAATATAGGATCTATGATAAATACTGTGTCAAGATCTAATATGACAGCAAATCAAATAAAAAAACTAGACTCTATAAATATTCCAAAATCACTTTGTAATTATAATGTCTCTGCCTCGTGCAGTAATCTCACTAAATGAAGTGGTTCTATCCGCCCCAAACGTATCGCTCTACCTACAATTTGTTTTTCTTCTTCCTTACGCATATTATGCATTAACACTATATGCGTAGATGATTTTAGATCAATGCCCGCCCCCGCCTCCATACTATTCATAAGAAGTACTTGAATACTCCCATTTTCAAATTGTTTTAATATACTAGATATATGATCTTTATTACCGCGTAGATTTGCTACACGTATTCCCTTCTCTAATAACCGACCCTCTATTTCCAAAAATGCATTATCATAGCGATTGAATACTAAAAACTTTCCATTGCTTGTTTCATTTATTAATTTTATTAATGCATCCTTTTTACTAAGCTTTACTGGAGTTATCACAGTATTTTCATTATTATCTTTAGAATCAAGATTCAATTGTTTTAAATTTGCAATTCCAATTACCCCTCTACATAATGGACATTTTAATTCTCTCTTACAACAATTTATGATACATTCACCGCAAAAAAGCCTAGAACAGCATGTAACAAGAGTGGGTACATTTGGCTCTTCAAAACAAATAGCACATATTTCATCTTTAAAGTGCAAGATTCTTTGTTTTAATGAGTTAATCTGTTCTTTCATAGATATAATCTTAGTTTTTAAAGATGTCAGAGCCTGTTCCTTGGCTTGTGGAGTGGCATATTCCATAGTTTCCTTAAAAATCAAAGTTTTTTCTAAGCGATCCAGTTCCTTTTCCCTAGTGTCATTTACTGCTGTTATTAAGGATGCCTGATTTGTATTTGTCACACCTAACTTCTCAAGAGCACCCTGGATATTCCCCGCGTGTAGTAGTTCCTGGATTTCTGCATTCACAAATTGCGATATCAAACGATGCTGTATAGGAGCCTGACAATCAATTCGGTTTTCTATAATTGGGGGTGACATCCAACTCTGCTCCATAAAGGCATTACTCGTACGCAAAACTAGGTGACCACGATTTGGGTGTTTTGTTAGAAACTGAGAAAAGAAGTTTCCACTCTGTATCTCATAACGTGAATAATAATTATGATTATTTGTAACTTGATCATTTTGAAGCATAGATATTAATTCTGGATTCATTCCAGCGGCTATACGTCTGTTCAAGTAATTTTCTGTTATGTAGATATATAAGCCTTGAAATAAAAAGTTGGTCCATGTTGCCGTTATTAACCAGTAAAAATTGGCACTTGGCATTGATACAGTAGAAGTGAATTGAACACTGTCCACTTCATCAAATATAATCCGAGACCACTGTATACTATGTCGTGATTGTTCAGACATAAAAGTTTTTATAATTGTATTGGACATCAGAGTAATATCACGCTGTTTTATATTTTGCAGGAAATCGAGTTTTTCAAATGCTTTGATTGTTTTTACCTCCAAGAAACTAAGTGTTGTCTGTTGCTGTATAGCATACTTCCATTGATGAAAAAGCGTGTGTGGTACTATTATAAGTGTGTTTCCAGAGCACTCTATTGGATGTATAGGTTTTTTACTCCAGAATCTAGTCTTTGAAAATTCGTGAATTCTAGAAAATGTGTTTCTTTGACCTGTATTCTTTATATTTGATAGATGACCAAGCAGCATTAATGTCTTACCTGAGCCAACTTTATCACCTAGAATGGCAAATTGGCTGTAATGTGTTTCCTCGTTTATATTGAACCCCTCAACCGCATCATGTTCTTTTTTAACCATTGCATGAATCATTGCAAGTTGATGAGGTTTTAAATTTACCTTAATGTGCGGGGGCTGCAAAGCCATAGTCGAATTTTCAGTCAATCCATTTATTAACGGTTGCTCGTATATATCCAGCATTTTATTTACTGGGTCGTCTCGAGACATTTAACGAGTGTATTCTATAATGGCAGACCATTCAAATGTTTAGACCGGTTTTCTATTATAGACTATTAAAGAAATTTTTTATTTCACTATTTTTTATAAAATCATCTAACTTCATATTTGTTTGTTTTATTAATGGGTTTTTATTGCTACGCATTGGTGTCTTATCGAATGTATTATCCGCATGACTAATAACTAACATCACCTTCATAGGATCCAGTTGTATAAGTGGATTCTTGTAATCCTCTAAAAATGATCTTTCTTCAGCAAATGCTACAGTTTCATCATATTTATGTGTAAGTGAATAGTTTTTTCTCCATGCCATAGTACCATTTGTTGCGTGTAATTGAAAATAGGGACCGATACTATATATTTGTTTAGTATCTGTAAAATACATATAAATGTGACTTGATCCAGCCAGATCTACTGTGGGCTTTTTTTGTAGTGCAGAAACAGCAGCAAAAACACGTTCTGGAAAATAATAATCGTCATCATCCATGGCGATCAATATATCCCCCTTGGCTTCTTGATTAAGCCTGTTCCGTTTTTCACCGATAGTCATTTTATCTTCACTAAAAATATAATTTAATGTTGGTAAATTACTCTTTTCGGCTTCTAAAAGGTCGCCAACCGGTTCTTGACCGTCATCATATACTACCCACTCCATACGGTCTCTTGGATAAGTCTGTTGCTGAACCATTTTAATAAGATAAGGAATAAAACGTCGACGATTATAGGTCGGCGTTACAATACTTACAAGGGGTAGCATCTATTCAATGAAATATG
>Ga0192647_101331_pt1 | contig 16314 bp, 12 predicted proteins | sample LauGreFa1BDMLBSN_2_FD_133046 | JGI IMG/M metagenome (GOLD analysis project Ga0192647, IMG submission 133046) | Freshwater lake microbial communities from Lake Michigan, USA - Fa13.BD.MLB.SN - reassembly | ecosystem: Environmental > Aquatic > Freshwater > Lake | place: Lake Michigan, USA...
CCGGCTCCTCTCGGCTTATCGCAGGTTCTCGCGTCCTTCATCGCCTCTCAATGCCAAGGCATCCATCATGTGCCCTTTCAGTCTTGGCCATGCCTACCTGACCCCCTGCGGGGCTGGGCATGCCACGTCCGGACTTTGCGGATCCGGACAATCGCACGCGCGTCGAACAACTCACGCGCGCCGACGACTCGTTACTCGAGATCGTTCTCGGTTCAATTCAATCTTGCGCGTCCGGTCGCAGCTGGCTTCGGGAAATCCCTGGGCTGCATGCGTGTCCGGTTGCGCACGACCAACACTTCACTTGTCAAAGAAAGCCCATGCGCGTGAAGCGAATGGGGATCGGCAATGGTATCGAAATCACCCATGCCGTCAAGGGGGTTGGGGCGCTCCCGTGCGGAAATTCCGCAGATCGCATTATCGGCAACGTCCGCTCGCATTATTGGCTGAAAAAGCAACTGGTCCGCGCACGCGCGGACCAGCTGAATGTGCACAACTTGTGCGATGCCTGATCAGCCCGCGCCCGGCCCCTTGGGCGCGCCGGGACCGCCACCCTTGGGCGACGCGGCGTTGTCCGCGCTTGCCGCTGCGGGAGCGCCCTTGGCTGCATCGGCCTGCTCCTTGAGGCGCAGCCGGTCGACGTTGTCCAGGTCCATCGCCGGGATGCGGATCTCGGCGCCCTGCCCCGACATCGGCGCGATGACAGCCATGCCCAACCGGCGCTCGCGCGACGAGCCCTCGGAGCGATCCGGGTCGAGGTCCTCGACCACGTCGACAAGGAAGTACTCCGTGCCGAAGTCGACCATCGCACCGCCGCGGTCGTCGGGGCGACCGATGCGCTCGCCCGGCTGCACGCTCAGCTCCGCGCGCCGCCACTGGCCGCCGAGGAGCTTGTACACCTCGACTTGCGCGGATCCGGTGCCCATGGGGCCATCGCCCACGATGGCGCGCGTCACGAAGTAGCGAACATCGGGCGAGACGGTGATGGGCGATGACCACTCGCTCGCAGCCGAGTCGATGGTGAATGCCGCGGGCAGGCCCGTGGCCTCCTGCTCCTTCACGAGCTGGTTGCCCTTGCCGAAGAAGGGGTTGTACACGCGGGCGACGCAGCGGTACTGGTAGGTCTGCCCGGGCTTCACCTCGAGGTCGTGGCCCCACACCAGGAGCTCGTCCATCGAGGCGAGCGAAGGAGCCTTGACAGCCTTGGAGTTGGCCGTCGGGACCGTCGATGCGAGGCCGAGCTCCTTCTCGAGGTCGGCGATCTCGGCGTAGATGCGGCGCAGGACGGCAGACTTCGACTTGCGCTCGGCGGCCTTGCGCTTGGCATCGCGCTCGGCGTTGTCCGACTGCGCGTTGTTCTTGCCGCTCATCGACCCGCCGGGACCGCCGCCCGGACCGCCGCCGCCGGCGCCGCCGCCTGTCTTGCCGCCGCCCTTCTCGGCATCCTTGCGCTCCTTCTCGTCGCGCTTGCGGTCTTCCTCGGCCCGCTTCTCCGCAGCCTCGTCCCAGAGCCCACCGAGCTTCTCGACCTCCAGGCGGAGGGACTCGGCACGGCGCTGCTTCTGCTGGAGCTGCGTCTGCATCTGCATGCGGCGACGCGTCGCGCCGGCATCGGTTCCGGGAACCGGCGCGCCGCCTGCCTGCCCCGCATCCGCGAGGACGGTGGGCGAGACGAACGCAGAGTTCATGGTCTCGTAGAAGGTCGGCTGGAGGATCTCCTTCTGGTTCTCGTCGGAGCCCAGGAGGGAGAACACCTCGTCGCGAAGGTCCGCGGTGGCGCCCTCCAGCTTGGCGCGGAACGCGAGCTCCTCGGTGCGCGCTGCGAAGACGGGCACCACCTTGGGCGCGCTCCATCCGCCCTCGGTGCGCTCGCGGCGCTCGAACACCATGTCGACCACGTACGGGGTCTCCTGGTACCAGACGCCGGGGATCTGCCGCTGCGGGGGTGAGGCCTCGGCGTTGGAGCGCGCGAGCTCGGCGCGCAGCGCCTTGAGGTCGATGCGGGCGACGGGGGTGGTCCACACCACGTCGCGCGGGCCATCGATGGTCGCGAAGTCAGGACGGGCCGCGAGCACGGCCGATGCCTTCTTCGCCTCCTCGGCAGACTCCTTGGTCAGGGCGTCGGCGGTCTCCTGCACGGCGCGCATCTGCAGCGCGGCGACCTTCGGCACGTAGTACCAGACGTCGGATGCGGAGGCGTTGCCGGCCACGAGCAGGCCATTGAAGTTCGGGGACGTCACGGCCAGGGCCTGCACGGGCGAGGTGCCGGCCGAGAGGCTGGCGCGGAACCCGTCGGACACCGTCGCGACCGCGTCATTCGGGATGCGGACGACGCCGTCGCCCTTGAAGTCCTCGCCGAGCTTTTCCTGGAGGGCCTTGGCCTTCCGCTCGAGCTCGGCGTCGACCTCGGACGGCGCGAGGGTCTTGCTGCCAACCTTGACCGTCGGCGCGCTGAGGAACTGCCACGCCGCGATGCCGGCCACGCCGAGCACCGCAGCGGCAAGCACGAACTTCTCGACGTGCTGCTCGAAAATGTTGATTCCCTTGAGCTTCATCGCGTGGCTCCGCCTTCAGAGGTTGCTGCGTCAGGCCTGGTCATGTGGTCGGCTCGGCAGGAGGCGCCGGCGCCGGGTCATCGGTGGTGCGTCCGTCGGTGCCCTTCAGCTTCTGGAGCTCCGCCGGCATCAGCTTGGCGACCCACGGGCGCATCCACAGCGACTCGATGGTCAGCCGCAGCTGCGACACGGGGCGCGGTCCGTAGATGAAGCCCTCGTCCGCCGCATCGAATGCGTCGGCGGGCCGGAGGTCCACGTTGACCACGGTCATGAGGTTCTGGCGCGCGATGGCATCGAGCACCTCGGGGATGCGCTCGGTGGCCACCACCAGCTGCACGGTGGCGAACCGCACGTCGTAGAGCGCATTGGGCACGCGGCCGGTCATCGACTTGGCGAAGTCGTACGACACGGGCTGCTTGGGGTCGATGGGCGGGAACGCGGCAGCCTCGGCCGGAGCCGCGGCCCCCTCAGCTGGCGCGCCTTCGGCAGGCGGGGCCGCTTCGCCACCGGCGGGAGCTGCCGCCTTGGGCAGCGCGTCCTCGCGGACGGACAGCGAGACGAGCCGCTTGACGGGCGCGTCCACGACGGACTTGGATGCCGCATTGGCCGAGGCCAGCGCATCGAGGATGTCCTGGATCACCCAGAGCCGCCACTGCCAGAGGAACATCCGCGACTCGGAGGGCGGAGTGCCTGCCTCCTCCGACGACGCCGGAAGCCCAAGGTCGGCGAGGTCGGCGTAGAACGACACGCCGGCCGCGGCATCGGTGTAGAGCTGCAGGCGCTTCTCCACCAGCTTCTTGCGAAGCAGCTCGATCTGCTCGGCGTTGAGCGACTTGCGGTCGGGCTTGCGCTCGGTCGCGATGAACTGGTCCTGCGCGCGCTGCAGCTGGTCGAGCAGGCTCTCGTCCGACGGGGGCATGCCGGCGCGGATGCGCTTGAGGTCCTTCTCGGCCTGCGCGATGACCGCGCCGTAGACACGGTCGGCGATGGTGTTGCTGTTCTCGGGGGTGACCTTGATGTCGGCCACCAGGCCCTGCCGGTCGCGGCGATTGCGCGCGATGGCAGCCTCCTGGATCGCCAGCGCGTCGCCCTGGAACTTCTCGGTGAGCTCCTTGTACTGCTTGACCGTGGCAGCGTTGACCACGCCCGTCAGCTGCTGCGGGGCCTGCCCGGGAAGCACCAGCTCGAACGAGGTCTTCTCGAACTTCTCGAGCGCGCCGTGCTTCTGCGCACGGGCCGCCGCCGCCGCGTCCTTCTCGGCATGGATTCCGCTGGCGAACCACCACGCCGCGACGGGCGCGACCACCATCAGGGCCACCGACGCCACGATCGCCGGGTGCGACTTCACCCACGCAAGCACGGCCTTCGGGTCCATCTTGCCGCCGCCCTGCGGCGCGGAGTCCGCATCGCCACCGCCGCCCTTCTTGCCGATGGACTGCAGCTTGGAGCGGAGGTTGTTGAAGCTGTCGGTCAGCAAACTCACTGCTGCTCTCCTTCGGGCGTGGCGCCGTCGCCGGCCGGGGCCGGGGCGATCTCGCGCCCGACCGGCGGGCGCAGTTCGACGGTGAACCGGATGGTGGCGGTGGTGGCGGCGCGGCCCGCGTACGGGTTCGGCGCCGACGGGATGGCCGCATCGGCATCGATGTTGACGGGCTCGGCCGCGGTGGACTTGATGGCGACGCGGGCGGCCTTGCGGCTGCCCTTGCCGCCGCCGGCGCCGCCGCCCGATCCGCCGCCCTCGCCGGTGATGGCGGGGTCATCGGCGGTGACGGTCGACCCGAAGCCCGACCCGCCGAGCTGGCCCTTGGATCGGTTGATGGACTCGCCCGCGGTGTTGCGGCTGCCCATGGCCGCGGAACCACCGCTGCCCTGCGTCACTTCCTGGGGCGCTTCCTCGTTGCCGCCGGAGGAACCGCCCTGCGACGGACGCTCGGCATCGGGCGAGGCGCCCAGCGCGGCGAACTGCGGGACGATGCCCTTCTCGGGGATCACGATGACGTACGGTGCATCCTTGCGGTCCGCGTTCTTGTTGAGCCACCCGATGATGCTCTGCTGCACGAACTCCTTGGCAGCCTTCTCGTCGCGGGGCACGATGACGCGCATCGTCACCTCGACGGTGCGCTTGGGCGCGGCGCCGCCCGTGGCCAGCTTGTAGCGGCCCGAGAGCTCCGAGAGTTCCACGGTCTGCCACTGCGCGTACGGCACCGGGGGATTGGCCGGGTCAAAGGCGCCGGTCAAGGCATCCTGCGGGCCCGCCGAGGCGATGGCCGCGTTGGCGTCTGCCACGAGCCACGGCCAGACCTTGCGGTCCTCGAGCGTGAAAAGGAAGTTGTTGGCGCGGGCGCCGACGTCGGCCGACGCCTTGGCTTCGTCAAGCTGCTTCTTGTGACCTTCCGCGACCTTTTCCGCACGCGTGACCGCCTCTGCGACCTGCAGCCCGACCGAGCCGCCGGGGCGGTAGAAGAGCAGCGCCGAACCCGCGCACATCAGGAGCGCCGCCGCCACGAACCAGCGCGCCTTGCGGCTCCAGACCTGCTCGCGCAGGTTGGAGACGGGCGAGAGGTTCGTGCTGATCTCCGTCATGCCGAGCCCCTGCAGGGCAAGGCCGATGGCCGTGGCCAGGTTCATCGCGTTGGCCGCGAAGTCCGATGCCGCGCTGCCCTCGACCTTCACCTTCTCGAACTCCTCGAGGCGGCGGATCTCGACCTGCAGCTGGTCGCTCAGGTACTTGCGGAGGCCGGGAATGCGGAACGTGCTTCCGAGCCCCACCACCTGCGTCACGGGGGTGTCCGGGTGCAGCGACTGGTAGTGCCCGAGCGACCGCTGCACTTCCTGCAGCAGGTCATCGAACACCGGGCGCATGGCCTGCATGAGCTGCTTGGCGTACTTGTGCGTGGCGGCCTCGGCCTTGAGCCGGTCGGCCTTGCCGTAGGGGGTGTTGAACGCCGACGCGATGGCCTCGGTGAAGTGGTGCCCGCCCACCGGGAAGGTGCGGATCCACGCGCGGCCGGCCTGGATCACCACCAGGTCCGTGGCGCGGGTGCCGATGTCGAGGAACGCGATGACCGGCTTCTCGCCCTTGCCGAGGTCCCGGTCGTACATCATCGCGTTGTAGACCGCGATGGGACCGAGGGTCATGGCCGTGGGACGCAGCTGCAATTCCTTGTAGAGCGACAGCCGTTGCGCGATTTTCTCCTTGAGAATCGCGAAAATGCCCACCTCGTACTCGGGGGAATCGTCGGAGCTGAACAGGTGGTAGTCCCACTCGACCTCCTCGAGCGGGAACGGGATCTGCTGCTTGGCCTCGAAGAGAACGGTCGGCGGGACCTGCTTCTTCGGGATGGGGGGAAGCTTGGCGAAGCGCGCGAGGCCCTCGTTGCCGGGGACACCCACCACCACGGCGGCGCCCTCGATGGTCTTCTGCGCCATGAACCCACCGAGCGACATGCGCAGCATCTCCTCGACGTTCAGGTCGGGGGTGGTCAGGACCTTCGAATGGGGGATGACGATGAAGTCCGCCACCCGGATGTCCGAGCCGTCGCGCTCGAGGCGCACGGCCTTGACCGCCGCGCTGCCGACCTCGATGCCCCAAGCTGCCTTTGCCTTCGCCATGTGAACCGTGGGCTCCTGACTGGGTGATGGGTGGCTCTGCCTCCGGCGCGCCCTCGGGGCCGCACGGACGGAAGCCCTGCGATAATACCGCGTCCGGCCGTCGGGTCCCCGGGGGGCCGGGAACCCGGCTTCGCGAGGTCTTCACCGGAGGATTCGCGTGCCGACGGGTGCGGGTTCCCCGTCGGTTTGGGTACCCTTTCGCATTCGCCCTCGGCCGGAACCGCGGGCGCGCGCAACCTCCGCAGGCCCCCCATGGACCAGACGAACCCGTCCGCCCCCACCCCGCCGCCCCCGACCGGATCGCCCGACCGCGCTGCGCTCGATGCCGAGCTCATGCGCGAGATCGAGGAGGCGCTCGGCGGGATGAGCCTCGAAGCGATGGTGGAAGGCAGCTCCGCGGCAGGCCGAGGCGCCGCCGTGAAGGGCGAGCGCGTCCTCCGCAAGGGCAAGGTCTTCCGCGTCCATGACGGCGAGGTCTTCATCGAGTTCGGCCCCAACCGCCAGGGCGTCTGCCCGGTGGCGCAGTTCGAGGAGGAGCCGAAGCCGGGCGAGGAGCACGAGTTCTTCGACGAGCGCTTCGACCCGTTCGAGGGCCTCTGGGTGGTCAGCCGCCCGGGCGCCACGCACAAGGGCGAGCTGGACAGCCTGAGCGCCGGCATGATCGTCGAGGCCCGCTGCGTGGGCATGAACAAGGGAGGCCTCGACATGGAGGTCTCGCACCACAAGGCGTTCATGCCCTCGGGCCAGGTGGACATCCGCCACATCGAGGACATCTCGGTGTTCCTCGGCGAGAAGTTCCCCTGCAAGATCATCGAATTGCGCCGGGAAAAGGGCCGCATGGTGCTTTCCCGCAAGGCGGTGCTCCTCGAGGAGCGCGCGCGCATGCGCGACAAGGTGCTCGCCGAGCTCGAGGTGGGCCAGGTGCGCACCGCCACCATCACCAGCATCCAGAGCTACGGCGCGTTCGCCGACATCGGCGGCGTGGACGGGCTGATCCACATCGGCGACATGTCGCACACGCGCATCAAGGACCCGTCCGAGGTGGTGAAGGCCGGCCAGGTGGTCCAGGTGAAGGTGCTGAAGCTCGACCGCGAGGCGAAGCCCGTGAAGATCGGGCTCGGCCTCAAGCAGACCATCGCCGACCCGGCGCTCACTGCCATGGAGGAGATCCAGGCCGGCGGCACGGTGACCGGCCGCGTCACCAAGCTCACCGACTTCGGCGCGTTCGTCGAGCTCGCGCCCGGCGTCGAGGGCCTGATCCACGTGAGCGAAGTGGCGCACGAGCGCATCCCGACGCCGGCCAAGGTGCTGACCGTCGGCGAGGTGCTGCAGGTGAAGGTGCTCTCCGTGGACGCCAACCGCAAGCGCATCTCGCTGAGCCGCAAGCAGCTGCTCGACCGTCCGGCGATGCCGGAGCGCTCGGGCGGCCGCGACGGCAAGCCGGCGCCGGCGCTCCGCGAGGACGACCCGGTGATGCGCAAGCTGCGCGCCAAGTTCTCCGGCCGCGACCTGAAGGGCGGGCTGGGCTGATCAACCCTGCGCGGGGGGCAGCGAGTTGCGGAGCTCATCGAGCGTCCGCGTGGCGGTCCTGCGCCCGGTGACGAGGTCCTCGTCGCGAGATTCCCACCATTCGGGAAGGCAGCGGATCACCGCGAGCGCGATGCCGTCCTGCGCGGTGCGCAGGCGATTGGCCTTGCCGTGCACGGTGTCCACGGTCTCGAACGCCGGCTCGTCGAAGCCGGCGTCCACGAGCACGCGCGCGACGTCGGCGAGGTCGGCACGCGCGTAGAGGCGCACGTGGAGCTCCGCGCCGCCGTCGAACTGGCCGCGCGCGCCGCGGCCGCAGAGGAGCGTCCGGCCCATGAAGGCGCGTTCGAGAAGCTCCATGGCCTCTGCTGCGAAGGCAAGCGTGTCATCCACCCGTGCGCGGTAGCCCTCGGCGCCGAGCGCTTCCTCCGCCATGCCCTGCAGGTGACGTCGGACCTCGCCGTCGGACGGGAGCGGAGCGCCGCGCATGAAGCCGAGCGACTCGGCTGCGACGCGGATGGCCCGGTGGACATCGTGCTCGCGCCCCGCGGCGACCAGCGCGGCGGCGCGCCGCGCGATGCGGTCGCGGACGACGTTCATGCCGCAGGCGCAGCGGACGCGGACGGGGCCACGTCGGTCGCATCGAGCGGCACCTCGAAGGGCCACGTGGAGTCGACCGGCTGGCCATCGCACGCCTCGCGCAGCAGGAGGTAGGAGCGCGTGAGCGCACCGGCCACCAGCGAGATGGATGCCCCCGTCAGCACCACGCCGACCAGGAGCACCCACGACCACACCAGCGCCGAGCGCGGCTCGAGCGGGATGGCCCAGCGCGCGGGGGAGAGCGGGACCGAGTGCACGGGCGCGGCACCGCCCGCGCCGAGGTCGACGAGCGCCGCGGGATACGCGGTGAGCGCCCAGCCGAAGACGCGCAGGATGACGAGCCCGATGGCCACCACGCCCATCATGGCCAGCAGCGTCAGCACCCAGAGGAGCGGGCGCGCCAGGAAATAGACCGCGCCGCGCTGCGATGCGTCCAGCGCGTCCAGTCCATCGCAGGCGATGGCGGCAGGCGCAAGCGGCGCGCCGATGCAGGCGATGACGAGCGCAAGCCCGGCGATCGCGCCGACGACCAGCGGCAGCGCGTACAGCGCCGCGCCGATCCAGCTGCCCGCATCCGAGCGGAACAGGAAGCCCCACGCGTAGCAGAGGACGCCCACCGCGGCGGCGATGCCGACCGGGCCGACCCACGCGAGCACCAGTGCCGTCCAGCGATCGGCCGCGAAGGTGAGCGCATCGCGCGCGGAGAGGACGCCGCGGCCCGCGACCTGCGAGCCCTCCATGCGCGCGAACGCGCCGCCCGTGACGAGCAGCGCAAGCACGGCCCATGCGCCGAACGCAACCGCGAACACCGGGTCGCGGTCGAGGCATGCGACGGGAATGTCGATCACCGCGGCGCGGAAACCCGCCGCGACCGGACGCACGTCGACGGCCAGCGCACCGTCGACGATGGCGCTGGCGGCCTCGGCCTCCGCCGCCGAGAGCGCCTGGAAGCTGCCGAGCGGAACGAGGCCGGCGGCACGGCGCGCGGCCATGCGCACGCGCTCGGCCTCGGGATCGCGGCCAAGGGAGTCGGCGCGCGCGGCGAGCGCCGCAGCAAGGTCCTCCGCCGGGATGGTGGCACCCTCGAAGTCCATCTCGGGCACGTGCTGCACGGCGAGGCGACGGAGGGTGCGCTGCGCGTCATCGCGCTCGAGGTCGTCCCAGGGCTCGGCGAGGAGGCCCGGGGGGTCGATGCGCGGGCCGACGGCGCGGTCCCAGGCGATGCCCGGAAGCCACAGGAGGAGCGCCGCCAGGAGGCCCACGGCAAGGCGCGCGGGCTGCACGGCGGTGCCGAGGCAGCCGGCCAGCCATGCGAAGCGGGCGAAGGGCACGACATCCGATGCGGCGATGCGGGCAGAACGATCCACGCGCGGAATGCTACGGGAACGCCGCCGCCGCGGTGCGCGTCAGCCGAGCGACAGTTCACGTACGGCGTCGAGCACGATCCAGCGGCTGAGCGGCTCGTGGCGCGCGTCCGAGGCGCGCATGTTGTGGAGGAGCGTCTCTGCGTAGAGGGACGATTCCGCATCGCCCGCGCGCGCGAACACGTGCAGCGCCCAGGGGCGGTTGGTGGCGTTGTCGGGCTGCGTGTGCTCGAGGTGCCACCGGCGCAGTTCCTCGAGGCGGGCGGCGCGCGCGGGCGTCGGCTCGGCGCGCACCAGCCGCGAGAGCGCGTGCAGGGCGCTCAGCTCGCACTCGGTCCAGACCTCGAGCGCCAGGAACCTGCTGCCGTCAGCGAGGGACGTGCCGGGCCGGGCGGCAAGGAGCCGATCGGCCTCGCTCCGAAGCCGAGGCCCCGCGCCGGGCAGCGCTGCGGGCCAGAGGACCTCGTCCGGCCCGCCGCCCGCGAGCACGCACGGCGGCGCGGCGTCGAGGTCGGGATCGGTTCCCGGGCCTGCCACGGCGCGGAGGTGGCGGATCCAGTCGTGCGTGGACGAGAGCATGGCGGGTTCAGGGCGAAATCGGGCAGCAAGCACGTGCATGCCGCGGGACCGGGGCTACTGTAGCGGTGATGTCCGTGCATCGCGCCCCGCCGATCCTGGAGCGCCGGCACCTGCGCCGCAGGTGCGTCGGCTGCGGCCTTGCCGCGGAGGCCATCAACGCCGGATCGATCGACGAGTGCCCGCGGTGCGGGTGCGACCTGACGGCCCGTCCTCCTCGCAGCTACGCCGAGATGGAGGGCCTCTTCGAGCTGGATGCATCCGAGGTCCCCGAGGGTGCAGCGGTCGCGCAGGCCCGGGCCGATGCTGCCGCGGCGAGATGGCTGCTGGTGGTGGGCGGAGTGGCCGTGGCCGCCGCGGGAACGCTTGCGACGGCGCTGCTCATGGCCGCTCCCTGATCCACCCGCACCGGGACGGCGGCTACCCTAGGGTCCATGCCGTCGAACGTTGCATCCGTGCTTTCGCGCGTGAACGCCGGGGAGGACGCGGCCGTCGCGCGCCTCTGCGACTTCCTGCGCATCCCGAGCGTCTCCACCGACCCCGCGCACCGCAAGGACGTGGCGCACTGCGCCGAGTGGATGGTGCGCGACCTCCGCACGATGGGGTTCAACGCCGAGAGCGTGCCGACCGCCGGGCACCCCATGGTGCTTGCGCACCACCCGGGCACGCAGTCCGGCGCGCCGCGCGTCCTCTTCTACGGCCACTACGACGTGCAGCCGGCGGACCCGCTCGAGCTCTGGGAGAGCCCGCCTTTCGAGCCGCGCCTCGTCGACGGGCCGCACGGCAAGCGCATCGTGGCGCGCGGCGCGGTCGACGACAAGGGCCAGGTGATGATGTTCGTCGAGGCCCTGCGCGCGTGGCACGAGGTGGCGGGCGGCCCGCCCTGCCCCGTCACGCTGATGATCGAGGGCGAGGAGGAGTCCGGGAGCGCGAGCCTCGAGCCGTTCATGCGGTCGCACGCTGCGCAGCTTGCCTGCGACGTGGCGGTGGTGAGCGACACGGGCATGTGGGACATCGACACGCCGGCCATCACCACCAGCCTGCGCGGCCTCTGCTACCTCGAGGCCACGCTGACCGGCCCAAGCCACGACCTGCACAGCGGCATGTACGGCGGCAGCCTTCGCAACCCGATCAATGCGCTCGCGAGCATGATCGCGAGCCTCCACGACGCCGAAGGCAGCGTGGCCATCAGGGGCTTCTACGACGGCATCCCGGAGCCCTCGAAGGAGGTGCTTGAGAGCTGGTCACGGCTTGGGTTCAGCGAGCAGGAGTTCCTGGCAGAGGCCGGCGTGCGCCACCCGTGGGGCGAGAAGGGCCGCAGCTGCCTCGAGCGCGTGTGGAGCCGCCCGACCTGCGACTGCAACGGGATCTTCGGCGGCTACACCGGCGTGGGTGCCAAGACGGTGATCCCGTCGAAGGCCACGGTGAAGTTCAGCTGCCGCCTGGTGGCCGGGCAGGACCCCGAGCGCATCCGGCAGCTCGTGGAGGAGCACCTGCGCGCGCAGGTGCCGCCGGGCTACTCGCTCGAGGTGCACTCGCACGGGGTGAACCCGGCGATCCACGTGCGCACCGACTCGCCGTACCTCAAGTGCGCCACGCGCGCGCTGAGGCAGGTGTTCGGGCGCGACGCCGCGCTGATCGGCACCGGCGGATCGATCCCGGCGGTTGGGAGCATCCAGCGCATCCTCGGCGTGGAGAGCCTTCTCGTGGGGTTCGGGCTCGACGACGACCGAGTGCACAGCCCGAACGAGAAGTTCGAGGTCAAGTGCTTCATGAACGGCACGCGCAGCCACGCGGCGATGCTGGCGGAGTTCGGGGCCATGGCGACATGAGCCTGCGCGCACCGGGACGCGCGCGCTGGGTGCCGGCGCTGCTGGCGCTCATGGCGCTGCCGTGCGCGGCCGTCGCGCACGCGGCGGACGTGGACATCGCGCTCGTGCGCATGGGCGTGGGCAACCACGTGCGGCCCGGCGACATGACGGCGCTCCTCGTGCGCGTGACGAGCGGGCTGCAGGCACCAGTGCAGGCGCGCATCGAGTGGTCGGTGCGCAACGCCGACGGCGACGTGGCGCGGTACGCCCGCGACGCCGCGCTGGCGCCGGGCGCACCCACCGAACGCTGGGTGTACGGCGTGATGCCGATCCTGAGCGCGAGCGCCCAGGGCGCGGTCGACCTGGTGACCACGGTGCGCGTGGTGGAGGTGGACGACGGGAGAGTGGTGCGCGTCCTCGGCGAGCGGCGCATCGACGGCGCCTCGGCCGAGGATCCCGCGGTGCCGGTCGAGGTGAACGAGGCGCTCGTCGGCGTGGTGGGCGACGGCCGCGCGGGCCTTGCGGCCATCTCCACGCCCACGCCGAACCTCAGCTCCATCGCGTCGATGAACGAGCTGACGAAGGTCGCGCGCGGCATCGCGGCATCGGACCTGCCCGACCGCTGGGAAGGCCTCGCGAGCTTCGAGACGCTGGTCTGGACCAACTCACCGGTGCAGAACCTGGGATCCGAGCAGGCGCGCGCCGTGCTCGACTGGACCAGGCGCGGCGGCAACCTGGTGATCGTGCTCCCGGAGTCCGGCGACCCGTGGGGCATGGCAGGCCAGCGCGGCCGGACGCCGTTCGCGCCGGCGCTGCCGGAGAAGGCCACGCGGCACGACGCGGTGCCGGTCCGCGAGCTGCTGCCGGTCCTCACCAAGGACCGCGCGCTCCGCAACGATGCGGCCCGCACCGCCGTCTGGAGCTTCGGCGAGGATGCGGGCAACGGCTTCGCGCCGCTCGTGATGGCACCGACGAACGCGAGCCTGCGCGACGGCACGCTGGAGACGGATGACGCGCTCAAGGGACGCGCGCTGGTCGTCCGCAGGCCGTTCGGGTTCGGGTTCGTCACCGTGGTCGGCATTGACGTGGACGGGCTCGACCGGCGCGCGCTGGTCGCCGAGGGACTGCCCCAGGCCGACGTCTTCTGGAACCGCATCCTCGGTCGGCGCGCGGATGCGCCGACGCCTGCCATGTGGGCCGCGCTTGCCGCGGAGAAGCGGCTCGACGGCCGCGGCGGGTACCTCATCCCCGGAAACGGCGGCGAGCTGGTGAACGCGCAGGTCGGGCTGCAGAGCCGCGCCGCGATCGGCGTGCTCGGGCTGCTCGCGGCGTTCGCCCTGTACTGGGCGCTCGCGGGCCCCGGCTCGTTCTTCGCCCTGCGCTCGATGAGGCGGCCGCAGTTCGCGTGGCTGGCGTTGCTGGGGGTGGCCTCGGGCGCGGCGGCGCTCGCGTGGATCGCCACCGGCGTGTTCGCGCTGACCTCGAGCCGCGTGCAGCACCTGACGTTCGTGGATCGCGTGGAGTGGGCCGGTGCGACTGCCGAGGAGCGCTCGATGGTGCGCGTCCAGAGCTGGATGGGCGTGGCGCTCCCGGGTTACGGCACGGCCCGCGTGGCGCTCGGGAAGTCCGAGGGCGCGCCCGGCGGGGACGTGGTGGGCACGTGGTTCCCGCCGCCGGCAGGCAACCAGAGCGGGTTCCCCGACAGCGAGACGTACCTGGTGGCCGCCGGTTCGCAGGCCGACTACGACATCCCGAGCCGCGCCACGGCCACCGTGCTGACCGCGCAATGGGTGGGACGCCCCCTGTCCGCGTGGGACGGAACGCCGCGCGAGATGCCCGAGCGCAGGCTGCGGCAGGACATCGCGTGGGGCGAGCGCCCGACGATCGTGCTGCACGGTGCGCTGGCGCATTCGCTGCCCGGACCGCTCCGCGACGTCACGCTGGTGCACGTGACGCCGTTCCGCCCGCCCGAGCGCACCGTTGCGGCCGGCGCCGTCCCGCTGATCGTCCCGAGCGCGAGCATGCCGAGCTACGCACGCATGGCACGCATGGCGCAATGGGATCCGGGCGTCGCGCTCGACGTGGGCCCCAGCCTCTACGGAGACGACGAGCCCACGCCGAAGGCGGTGCCCGCGGGGATCCGCATGGCCGGGCGCGCGAGCGCAGAGGCAACGGTTCGTGCGCTCTGGTACGACCCGGTGCTGCAGAGCGCGCTGTCGGTGTACGACCCCTCGAGCGTGCTGCAGCCGCCGGCGCGGCTCGAGATGCTCCAGCTCTATGCCATGCTGCAGCCGCCCCTCTACGTGAGCGACGGCGGGCAGTCCACGGGCTTCCGGGGCGAGGCCGTCCGCGTGGAACGCGACCTCGCGCGCGGCGTCGACCTTTCGCGCTGGTTCTCGCAGCCGTGCCTGCTGGTGCTCGGCCGCCTGGACGACGCCGGCAACGGCACCGTGGCCCTGCCCTTCCCGTTCACCATCGACGGCGACGAGCCGCGCGCGGACGGGCAGACCTTCGTGCGCGTGGTCTTCCCGCTGCCGGCGCCGCCGGCCGCGCTGGTCCCGCTGCCGGCGCCCGCGGCGAAGTGACGGGCCGCCGCGCGGGCGCGAACCCTAGAATGGAGCCACCATGCCGATGATCGAGACGATCAACCTCACCAAGAAGTACGGTGAGCTGACGGCCCTCAACAACCTCAACCTGCAGATCGAGGAAGGGGCCTGCTGCGGCTTCATCGGGCCCAACGGCGCCGGCAAGACCACCACCATCAAGATCCTGGCGACGCTCCTCAAGCCCACGTGGGGCGAGGCCCGCATCGACGGGAAGACGGTCGGCTACCAGAACCCGCTCATCAGGCCGGTCATCGGGTACGTGCCCGACTTCATGGGCGCCTACGACGACATGCTTGTGACGGAGTACCTGCAGTTCTTCGCGGCCTGCTACGGCATCCACGGCGAGAAGCGCGAGCAGGCCCTCCGCGACGTGCTCGACCTGACCGACCTGAACTACAAGGCCGATGCCGAGGTGAACGGCCTGAGCCGCGGCATGCAGCAGCGCCTCAGCGTGGCGCGAGTGCTGCTGCACGACCCGAAGGTGCTGCTGATGGACGAGCCCGCGTCGGGCCTCGACCCGCGCGCCCGCATCGAGATGCGCGAGCTCCTGAAGGAGCTGCGCCGCATGGGGAAGACCATCATCATCTCGAGCCACATCCTGCACGAGCTCGCGGACATCTGCAACATGGTGGCCATCATCGAGCGGGGCGAGCTGATCTACGCGGGAAGCGTGCGCGACATCATGCAGAAGGTGGGCGGCGGCGCGGTGGTGCAGGTGACGGTCGAGGACCGCGCCAAGGAAGCCGCAGAGATGCTGTCGCAGGTGCCCGGCGTGCAGAAGGCCATGGTGGTGCCGCGCGAGGGCCAGCGCCCGCGCATCGACGTGATGCTCGACCCGAAGTCGCCGGCCCCGGTCAGCGACCTGCCCGCGCGGCTCGTGACCAACGGCTTCCGCCTGGTGGCGATGCACGAGGAACCGGTGAACCTGGAGACGGCGTTCATGCGCCTGACGAAGGGGATGGTGGCCTGATGCGCGCGGCGCTGCTCTCGGCCCGCGCGCGCGCCGGCACGGGCGAGGTGCTCGCGAAGGTGCGCGCGGTGCTTGCGCGCCACGCCGAGATCGTCGGCGAGTTCGACGTGGACGAGGCGCTTCCGCCGACGCTTCGCGCGGACCGCGCGGTGGTGGTCGGCGGCGACGGCAGCATCATGGCGGCGCTGCGGCAGTTCGTCGACCGCGGCGTGCCCGTGGTGGGCGTGAACACGGGGCGGCTCGGGTTCCTCGCGGAGTTCGATGCCGCCGAGTTCGAGCGCCATGCCGCCGAGGTGCTCGGCGCCGAGCCATCCGTGCGCCAGCGAATGGTGCTCTCGGTGCTCGTGCGCGGCGCCGACGGCGCGGTGCGCTACGAGGGGCTCGCGGTGAACGACGCGGTGGTGACGGCAGGCGCCCCGTTCCGGATGATCGAGCTGGCGCTGCGCCTCGACGGCGCCCAGGGGCCCGAGTTCCAGGGCGACGGCATCATCATCGCGACGCCGGTGGGAAGCACCGCGTACAACGCGAGCGCCGGCGGGCCGATCGTGCACCCGGACGTCGAGGCCATCGTGGTGACGCCCGCGGCGGCGCACTCGCTGGCCTTCCGGCCGGTGGTGGTGCCAGCGCACCTCGACGTGAGCGCGCGCGTGGTGCGGGCCAACGAGGGAACGACGCTGGTGCTCGACGGGCACATCA
>Ga0192647_101333_pt1 | contig 16309 bp, 17 predicted proteins | sample LauGreFa1BDMLBSN_2_FD_133046 | JGI IMG/M metagenome (GOLD analysis project Ga0192647, IMG submission 133046) | Freshwater lake microbial communities from Lake Michigan, USA - Fa13.BD.MLB.SN - reassembly | ecosystem: Environmental > Aquatic > Freshwater > Lake | place: Lake Michigan, USA...
AAAGCAGTCGCGCAATTGCGCAACGAGTGGCAAGACTGAAGCATGACCGAAATTGTGCCTGTCTACAACGCAGGTTGGAGCAGTTTGAGCGAGGGTGCCACGGTGCTGGTGGACACCGCGCCGTGGATATATGTGTTGGAAGACCACCCGGTTTTTGCGCCACGCTTTACCAGTTTGTTTGAAGCCGCAGAGCTGGGCCGTTTACAACTGGCCTTGACCACGGTCACCTTGGCTGAGGTGTTGGCCGGTCCGTTCAAGGCAAAGCAAACCGCACTGGCCAAGCGTTATGAAAAAGCGCTGGGACGTTACCAGGTGGTGCCGTTATCGGCGCAAGTAGCTGTCATGGCCGCGCAGTTGCGGTTGCAATACCGTTTGAAGTTGCCCGATGCCGTGCAACTGGCCTCGGCGCTGGACATAGGCGCTGCCGCCTTGGTCACGCACGACAGAGATTTTTCTAAGGTGCTGGATTTTCCTGTTTTAAACGGCGAGACAGGCTAAGGGCTGTATTCAGGATTTTCGGTAAGGCTGCGCCACTTGGTTTTTACGCAAGCTGGGGTAGTGCTTGATATTCAAGGTGTAGAGGCAGGCTTTGCGGTTCACCGCCGTGGCAGCAATCAGCGCATCGTTCAAACCCACGCCATGGGCTTTGCCGTGCTCACGGCGAATCAAGCCACCGGCCTGTGCGATGTCACGGTTGAGATCAATGATTTCCAAGGTGTCCAGCAAATCCTTCAATGCTTGGCTTTCCGCGCCATCTCGAACACCGGCATACAACTCTGCCACGCTGATGCAGCTGATGGCCACGTCGTTGGGCAACTTGGACACAAAGGCAACGGCTTGGGGTGTGCCGCGCAGAAAATCAATCCAGACATCGGTGTCCACCAAGGGCAACATGGCGGTGCTCAAAATGAACGCTCTTCAGACCGCAGTTCGTCCAAAGTAGGTCGGGCGGCTTTCGCATCCCAAGCCCCTGCTGAGCGCAAACGCTTGGCAAGTCGTTCTTGGGGATGGTGGGTATGCAAAAAATCGTCAATGGCAGAGCGAATCAAGGCACTGCTGCTGCAACCTTGTTGTTTGGCCAGCGCGCTCAATTGCTGTTGCTGCTGTGCGGTTAAATAAATTTGGGTTCTGGCCAATTCAGAGGGAAGAGCCATGTGCATACCTCACGTGATGTATATGAGTGATGTATGTTAGCAGTTTCGCTTTTTGCATCTGGTGATGCACGAACGCCAAGTTCGTGATGCAGTCGCCACTGAGTGAGCTTTGCTCACCGCAGTGGGTTTCACATCAACAAATGTTCCCCGTCATTTGCGCCGCCCAAAATGACGTAATTGACTTTGCGAATGTCCATCAAGCGCGTGCCGCCTGCGTAGGAAATCGAGCTTTGCAAATCCTCTTGCATTTCGCGCAAGGTGTCTTTCAAGTGACCTTTGATCGGCTCCAAAATGCGCTTGCCTTCGACGTGCTTGTACTCGCCCTTGTTGAAGTCTGAGGCCGAGCCGTAATATTCTTTGAACAAGCGACCATCGACTTCCACCGTTTGACCGGGTGACTCTTCATGGCCCGCCAACATGGAGCCAATCATCACCATGGAAGCACCAAAACGAATGCTCTTGGCAATGTCGCCGTGTTCGCGTATGCCACCGTCGGCAATGATGGGTTTGGTGGCCACGCGCGCGCACCACTTGAGCGCAGACAGTTGCCAGCCGCCGGTGCCAAACCCGGTTTTGAGTTTGGTGATGCACACCTTGCCCGGGCCGATGCCCACTTTGGTGGCGTCCGCGCCCCATGTTTCCAAATCGATCACGGCCTCGGGTGTGCCGACGTTGCCCGCGATGACAAAAGACGCCGGCAAGTGTTCTTTCAAATGCGCAATCATGCGCTGCACATTGTCCGAATGGCCGTGTGCGATGTCGATGGTGATGTAGTCCGGGCTCAAACCTTCGGCGCGCCACGCGCTGACCGTGTCGTAATCCGCTTGTTTGACGCCCAATGACACCGAGGCATACATGCCTTTGGTTTTGCAATCGCGCACAAACTTGACGTTGTCCAAATCGAAGCGATGCATCACATAGAAATAACCGTTGGCGGCCAGCCATTCGCAAATGCTTTCGTTGACCACGGTCTTCATGTTGGCGGGAACCACCGGTAAACGAAAACTGTGGTTGCCTAAGGTGACGCTGGTGTCGCATTCAGCACGGCTTTGTACCCGGCATTTGCGCGGCAGCAAAAGAATATTGTCGTAATCAAAAATTTCCATGAACCAGGCTCCTGTGAGAAAGAAAGGAGAGCGCTTGGCCTGGCCGGTTAATGCAACCGGACGCAAGAATCTTGGGCCCGGTGATTGATTCTACGCACCTTGACAGCGACCCCCGAGCACATAGATGGGGTCGCCAAGCAGGTCTAGGACAGCATGGCCTCTATGCGACTCAAGGCATCGTCAATGACCATCACTGGCGCACGTTCTATTTTTCTCGCCTGCCGTGCAGCCAAGTCGAGCATGCGGATTTTGTTGACCAGCACAACACCTTGGGTCTTGCACCCGCTGCCCGTCAGGGTGACGGCAAAACCGGCGTAGCGGGCATGGTCGCCGCCTTGAGAAATCGGGGCAACCAATACATCGCCTAAGCGGTTGAAATGTTTGGTGGTCAATACCAATGCGGGGCGGGTGCCGCGTTGCTCGTGGCCAAGTACCGGGTCCAGCGGCACACTGACGATGTCACCTCGATCAAACAACGCCATCACCACACCTCCTGACCAGTGGGCTTGGCATGGTCCCATAGCCCCAAGTCTGCCGGAGGCGCGGCTTTGGGGTCGCATTGGGCAATCAGATCAGCCAAATGGTGTTTGCGTTTGTGCTCCAACACCACTTTGCCATCAGCGGTGGTGGACAGTCTGAGGGGCTGACCGGCTTTCATGCCCAAGTCACGCAGCACTGGCGGTGGCAGTATCAAAGCCGTGCTGTTACCCATTTTCTTGAGTACGACTTCCATCTTCTTGACCTTTCTTAACAAAGATGAGTTTAGAGGGGAAATGTCATGATGTCAAACATTGTTTTACATGGGCTTGCTTCAAGTTGTTTCCTACAATCTAATAATGCTCACAGGCCTTTCCCCCGATTTATCCTCCCCCTTATTACAAGGCCTCAACCCCGAGCAACAGGCGGCGGTGGGTTTGCCCCCGCAACATGCGCTGATATTGGCGGGTGCCGGTTCGGGCAAGACGCGGGTGCTGACCACTCGGATCGCTTGGTTGCTGCAAACCCGACAAGTCGCGCCGGGCGGCTTGATCGCCGTGACCTTCACCAACAAAGCCGCGAAAGAAATGCTGACCCGCTTGAGCGCGATGCTGCCGGTGAATGTGCGGGGCATGTGGATCGGCACGTTTCACGGGTTGTGCAATCGGTTTTTGCGGGCACATTGGAAACTCGCCAACCTGCCGCAATCGTTTCAAATTTTGGACACGCAAGACCAACTGTCTGCGGTGAAACGATTGCTCAAGCAATTCAACATTGACGATGAACGGTTTCCACCCAAGCAAGTGCAATGGTTCATCGCGGGTTGCAAGGAAGAAGGTTCGCGTCCCAAAGACGTGGTGGTGCGAGACGCTGAAACCCGACAAAAAGTCGAGCTCTACCAGCTCTACGAAGACCAATGCCAACGTGAAGGGGTGGTGGATTTCGGCGAATTGATGTTGCGCAGTTACGAGTTATTGCGCGACAACGGTGCGCTCAGAGAGCATTACCAAACGCGTTTCAAACACATCTTGATTGACGAGTTTCAAGACACCAACAAACTGCAATACGCTTGGATCAAAATGCTCTGCGGTTCGCAAAGCGCGGTCATGGCGGTGGGCGATGACGACCAAAGCATTTACGCGTTTCGCGGCGCGCGGGTGGGCAACATGGCCGACTTCGTGCGCGAATTTGAGGTGCAACACCAAATCAAACTCGAGCAAAACTACCGCAGTCACAGCCACATCTTGGACACCGCGAACGAGTTGATCCAGCACAACAAAACCCGTTTGGGTAAAAACCTGCACACCACCCAAGGCGCTGGCGAACCTGTGCGGGTCATGGAGTCGCCCGGCGATTTGGCCGAAGCCAATTGGATCGTTGAAGAAATCAAACAACTGCTGCGCGATGGCCGTGACGGTGATGGCAGCAAGGGCGTGTCTTCTCGCAGTGAAGTGGCGGTGCTCTACCGCAGCAACGCACAAAGCCGCGTGATCGAAACCGCTTTGTTCAATGCGGCCATGCCTTATCGGGTGTATGGCGGTCTGCGGTTTTTTGAGCGTGCCGAAATCAAGCACGCCTTGGCCTATTTGCGTTTGTTAGAAAACCCGCGTGACGACACCAGTTTCATGCGCGTGGTGAATTTCCCGCCGCGCGGCATCGGTGCGCGCAGCATTGAGCAACTGCAAGATGCAGCCCGTGCCAGTGGTTGTGCCTTGCATGATGCGGTGAGCAGCATCGGGGGCAAAGCGGGTGCGAACATTTCTGCGTTCGTCGCCAAACTCGATGTGTTGCGCGAACAAACCCAAGGCCAAACCTTGCGACAAATCATTGAACTCGTGTTGGACCACAGCCGGTTGATTGAGCACTACCAAGCAGAGCGCGAAGGCGCGGACCGGGTGGAAAACTTGCAAGAGTTGGTCAACGCCGCTGAAAGCTTTGTCACGCAAGAGGGGTTCGGCAAAGACGCGGTGGCGTTGCCTGTTGACGAAGCCGTGCAAAGCCAAGTTGACTTCGCCGCCGCCCAAGCCAAGGCGGCGGGCGCACCCTTGCAACCCAACGCCGAAACGGGTGAAACCTTGTCGCCCTTGGCAGCGTTTCTCAGCCATGCCGCTTTGGAAGCAGGGGACAACCAAGCACAGGCCGGCCAAGATGCGATCCAATTGATGACGGTGCACGCGGCCAAGGGATTGGAGTTCGATTGCGTGTTCATCACGGGCTTGGAAGAAGGCTTGTTTCCGCATGAAAACGCCATGAGCGATTTCGAGGGCTTGGAAGAAGAAAGGCGATTGATGTATGTGGCCATCACCCGGGCGCGCAAGCGTTTGTATTTGAGCCATTCGCAAACCCGCATGCTGCACGGACAGACCCGCTACAACATCAAAAGCCGCTTCTTCGATGAGATGCCAGCGCACACCTTGAAATGGTTGTCGCCTCAGACAGGCCTTCAAGCACCGGCGATGTGGGGCAACAGACCCGCCGGTTTTGGCAACAACGACACGGGCAGGGCGGGCTTTTTTACCGCCGCGCCGCCCTCAATTCCTCAGCGCAACGCGCCAGCAGCCAGTGGTCCGAATGCATGGGTGCGCAGCGGTTTGCAAGTGTTTCATGCCAAGTTCGGTGAAGGCACGGTGTTGTCGATGGAAGGCCTGGGTGAGGACGCGCGAGCCCAAGTGAAATTCAACCGGCACGGGGTGAAATGGTTGGCCTTGTCGGTGGCCAAACTCACGCCGGTGTGAGCCCTCAGGCGACCAAAGGTTCGCTGATAAAACAGTCGCGAAAACTGTAATAGCTGGATGAAAAAAACATGGTCGCCAACATCAACATGGCCGGCAACATCAGCACCATGGACACCTGACCGTCTTCAAATGCCATGCTGATCAGGCTGAGCAACACGCTGGTGGTCAAGAAAATACTGGCCCAGGTCAAACCAAACACCGCGAAGGCGCGCCAATTGGCCCAACACGCCATGAAGCTGAAGAAGATGCTTTTGGCCAGGGGTTGCGCATGCCAATGCACCAATGCCGGTGCATGCCAAAACAAAGTGGACAGCGGAAGGTACATCAGCAGACAGAAGATCGCTGCCGATTGGAAGTTCTCGTTCAGTATGGCGTCTTCGGTGATCGAACCACCGCCCATGTACATGCGTGCGAATTCTCCGTCGTCAAACGCCGAAGACATGGCCAGTACAAAACAAAACAGCAAGGCATAGAGAAAACCCAGCATGACCATGCTTTTCGATTGGGCCGCGCCTTGTCTGAAACCGATGATCAGCACGCTGGGCATGGGAAAGCGTGCCAAGTCGGCCTCGCGGGCCGCAGCCATCAAGCCCAATGAAGCCGCAGGAATGAACATCAGTCCGAGGAAACTGCCGATGTAAGACAGCATGGAGGTGGTGGAGGCCAGCGCCATGAACAGCAGGAACAAACCGCTCAGTGCCAGAGGTTGTCGCCAGAAATTGCGGATGCCTTGTCTGACCCACAGCGAACCGGTGCGTGCTTTAACGACGTTGAGTTTCATAGGTCAGAGTGTGACAGGGTCATGCCATCTTTGCGTGAGCACGCGTTCAAAGTGCGATGGGTCGTGGGGTTGCAACATGCTGGCTTCGCGTGGCAGATGAAAATCCCACAGGCGTGAAATCCAAAACCGCAAGGCCGCGGCGCGCAGCATTGGGTTGAACAAAGCGCGTTCGGCGGCGGTCAAATGGCGCACCGATTGGTAAGCCGACAGCATGGCTTGCAAACGATCGTGGTCCATGTCGCCGGTTTGCCAATCGATGCACCAGTCATTCACACACACACCCAAATCAAACAACCAATGGTCACAACCGGCGAAATAAAAATCGAACACGCCACTGAGTTGCTCGCCATCAAACATCACGTTGTTTCGAAAAGCATCGGCATGAACCGGCCCACTGGGCAAAGCGGCATAGGCAGACAAACTGCTGACATGGTTTTGGTAAGCCAGTTCGTGCGTCAGTAACTGGTGCTGCTCAGGCGTGAGGTGGGGCAGCACCAGCGGCACGGTGTCGTTCCACCATGCCAAGCCGCGCAAATTGATTTGAAAACGGTCATAGTCGCGGGCGGCCAAATGCATTTGCGCCAAGGTGCGACCCATGGCGGCGCAGTGAACCGTGTCTGGGCGCAATTCGGACTGACCGCTCAATCGGTTGACCACGGCAGCGGGTTTGTCCAACAGCGTGAGCAAGATGTCACCTTGCTGGTTTGATTGGGGGTCTGGCACAGGCACGCCGCGCGCGGCCAAGTGCTTCATCAGGTAGAGATAAAAAGGCAGTTGCTCGTGGTTGAGTCGTTCGAACAGCGTTAAGACGTAGTCGCCTTGGTCGGTGGTCAGAAAATAGTTGGTGTTTTCGATGCCGCTGCTGATGCCTTGCAAGCTGACCAGTTCGCCGATCGATAACTGGCTCAAGAATGCTCGGGCTTGCTGCTCGGAGACTTCGGTGAAAACGGCCATGGCAAAGGTGAGAACAGCTCGGGCAAAAAAGAAGAATCGATTGTAGGCACAATCGCTGTCATGCAAGACACACCCACTTTACTGCTGGTCGACGGCTCGAGTTACCTCTACCGCGCCTTTCATGCCATGCCCGATTTGCGCGCCGATCGCAACGACCCTCAAAGCCAACCCACCGGTGCGATCCGTGGCATGGTCAACATGCTGCAAAGCCTGCGCCGAGACTGGCCCACCGCCCATGCGGTGTGTGTGTTTGACGCCAAGGGGCCGACCTTTCGAGACGCCATTTACCCCGACTACAAGGCGACCCGCTCGCCCATGCCGGATGACTTGCGCAGCCAGATCGAACCCATCCACCGGTTGGTCAAACTGATGGGCTGGCCGTTGCTGGATGTGCCGGGTGTGGAAGCTGACGATGTGATTGCCACTTTGGCGCATGTGGCGGCACAGCAAGGCATGCAAGTCATCGTCTCCAGCGGCGACAAAGATTTGAGCCAATTGGTGAATGAGCGCATCACCATCATCGACACCATGAATGGCAAAAAACGCGATGTGGCTGGCGTGACAGATGAATTTGGCGTGCCCCCCAGCTTGATGATCGATTACCAGACCTTGGTGGGTGACACCGTCGACAACGTGCCCGGCGTGGCCAAGGTGGGGCCCAAGACCGCAGCCAAATGGTTGATTGAATACGGTTCGCTCGACGCCTTGCTGGCGCGCGCTGACGAGATCAAAGGTGTTGCTGGAGAAAACCTGCGACAAGCACGTGAATGGCTGGCCACGGGTCGGCAATTGGTGACCATGAAAACCGATTGTGATTTGCGCGAGCACGTGCCCGGTTGGCCGCAACTCGACGGCATCTTGGTGCAACCGGCTGACGAAGCGGGACTGTTGTCGTTTTACCGTGGATACGGTTTCAAAGGGTTGGTCTCCGCCATGTCGGGCGAAGAAGCGAAAAGCACATCTGCCGCAACTGCCAACCAAGGCGGTGGTGTGGGTGAAGTGGGCGTGTTGTTTGAAACACCTGCCCCTGTGTCCGATGTGCCAGTGCATTACGAAACAGTGTTGGACTGGGACAGTTTCGCGCGCTGGTTGTCCGCCATTGAAGAAGCCGAGTTGGTGTCACTCGACACAGAAACCACGTCATTGACTGAGATGCAAGCGCAATTGGTGGGCATCAGTCTGTGCGTGACTGGCGGGCATGCGGCTTACATTCCACTGGCGCACAACGCCGCAGACGCGCCCACGCAACTGCCTTTGCAAGATGTGTTGCAAAAGCTCAAGCCTTGGTTGGAAGACGGCAGCAAACACAAACTGGGTCAACACGTGAAATACGACCGGCATGTGTTTGCCAACCACGGAATTGAAGTGCAAGGCTATGTGCACGACACCATGCTGCAAAGTTATGTGTTGGAGGTGCACAAGCCCCACAGTTTGGAAAGTTTGGCCTTGCGACATTTGGGTCGCCAAGGGTTGTCGTACGAGGACTTGTGTGGCAAGGGTGTGCACCAAATTCCTTTTGCGCAAGTCGACGTTGCCAAGGCTGCACATTACGCCTGTGAGGATGCAGATTTCACCTGGTCTGTGCACCAGCGATTGTGGCCATTGCTGCAAGCCGACGACAAATTGCATTTCGTCTACCAACTGGAAATGCAAAGCAGCGAAGCGCTCTACCGCATTGAACGCCATGGCGTGTTGATTGACGCACCCACCTTGGCCGCACAAAGCCACGAATTGGGTTTGCGCATCATGCAATTGGAAGAAGAGGCCTATGCCATCGCAGGCCAACGGTTCAATTTGGCGTCACCCAAGCAGTTGGGCGAGATATTTTTTGATGTGCTGGGTTTGCCCGTCGTCAAAAAAACCGCGACCGGCGCGCGCAGCACGGACGAAGAAGTGTTGGAGAAGTTGGCTGACGATTACCCCTTGCCCAAGAAAATTTTGGAACACCGCTCTTTGTCCAAACTCAAAGGCACTTACACCGACAAATTGGCACAGTTGGCGATGCCGCAAACCGGCAGGGTACACACCCACTATGCGCAAGCTGTGGCGGTGACGGGGCGCTTGTCCAGCAACGACCCCAATTTGCAAAACATCCCGATCCGAACGCCCGAAGGTCGCAAAGTGCGCGAAGCGTTTGTGGCTGCGCCCGGGCATGTGATTGCCAGCGCCGATTACAGCCAAATTGAATTGCGCATCATGGCGCACATCAGTGAAGACCCCGCGTTATTGAAAGCATTCCATGACGGCATGGATGTGCACAAAGCCACTGCCGCAGAAGTGTTCGGGCTCACGCCTGACACGGTCAGCAGCGAACAGCGCCGCTATGCCAAGGTGATCAACTTTGGTTTGATTTATGGCATGAGTGCATTCGGTTTGGCCAAGGCTTTGGGCATCGACAACACGGCAGCGAAAAATTACATCGAGCGGTATTTCCAGCGCTTTGCCGGTGTCAAACGCTACATGGACGAGACACGTGCTCAGGCCAAGGCACAAGGCTATGTCGAAACCGTGTTTGGCAGGCGTTTGTATTTGCCCGAAATCAATTCGCCCAATGGCCCGCGCCGAGGCGGGGCAGAACGCGCCGCCATCAATGCACCCATGCAAGGCACGGCCGCCGACCTGATCAAGCTCAGCATGGTCAAAGTGCAGCAGGTGTTAGACGCCGAGCACAAAGGCACACGCATGATCATGCAAGTGCATGATGAATTGGTGTTTGAAGTGCCGCAGTCGGAAGTGGAATGGGTCAAGCAAGACATCCCACGCTTGATGGCAGGGGTGGCTTCTCTCAAAGTGCCTTTGCTCGCCGAGGTGGGTGTGGGTCTCAACTGGGACCAAGCCCATTGAGCAAGACAAAGTGACAGCGCATAATCCTTGGCTGTCTTCACTGTGGCATGCGAGCTTATGAACGATTCACTGATCCAGGATGCAACGGCGTTGTTGGCGCCCGCCAAAACCTTTGAAACCACTGACCGACGTGCATGGTTAAAGACGGCGTTAGGGGTGGGTTACGCGGCGTCGTGTTTGCCGTTGTCAGCGCAAACCGCGGTGCGCACCAGCAGCGAAGGATTGGTGTGCGGTGAAGTCATGGTCAATGTCAACGGTTTTCAAATGCCGGTGTACCGCAGCATGCCGATGGGCAAGACCCAGTGCCCGGTGGTGTTGGTGGTGTCTGAAATTTTTGGCGTGCATGAGTACATCGCAGACATCACGCGGCGTTTGGCGCACCAAGGCTACATGGCGTTGGCGCCCGAGTTGATGTTGCGTCAAGGTGACCCCAGCAGTTATGCAGAGATGGGCAAGTTGATTGCCGAGGTCGTGTCCAAAGTTCCAGATGAACAAGTCATGGGCGACTTGGATGCGTGCGTGGCATGGGCCCGCACACAAGGGGGCGATGTGTCTCAGTTGGGCATCACCGGTTTTTGCTGGGGCGGTCGCATCACTTGGCTGTATGCCGCCCATAACCCGAGTGTCAAAGCCGGTGTGGCTTGGTACGGCAGATTGACCGGCCCCGTGTCGGCATTGACCCCCCAGCACGCGATTGACTTGGTTTCACAACTCAAAGCGCCCGTGCTGGGTTTGTACGGTGGTGCAGACACAGGCATTCCCATGGATGCGGTCGAGAACATGCAAACCGCATTGCGTGGCGGATCAGTGCAAGCCCAGCGCAGTCTGATCCATGTGTATGCGAACGCACCGCATGCATTCCATGCCGATTACCGCCCAAGTTACCGCGAAACAGAAGCCAAAGACGGTTGGCAACGCATGTTGCGCTGGTTCGAAACAATGAAATGATGTTGCAATGAGTTTGATTTTGTTAGCCATCGTGGCGGGCACCCTGAGTGCTGGTGTGGGCAGTGTGTTGTTGGCCGCTTTGTTGGCGCGTGCATTGATGACACGGTTCACACAGCATTTGCTCAGTTTGGCCGCTGGCGCGTTATTGGCCACGGCGTTCATGCATTTGTTGCCCGAAGCCTTTGAGTCCGACATCACACCGCAGTTGTTGTTCATGACCTTGCTGGGTGGCTTGGTGTTTTTCTTTTTGCTCGACAAAGCGGAGTTATGGCACCACGGACACGAACACGGTGAAGGCCATCACCATGCCATACATGGCGATACACACGACCATGCGCACCACCACCACGCAGACGATTCAAACAGCCAAAGCCCGCAGGGGTTTGCTGGCAGCTGGGCAGTGCTGGCGGGAGACAGCGTGCACGCGTTTGGTGACGGCATCTTGGTCGCTGCCGCGTTCATGACCAATTTCAGTTTGGGCGTGGCCGCGTCATTGGCTGTGCTGGCCCATGAGACGCCTCACCACATGGGTGACTTGGCGGTCTTGCAACGTGGCTTTGGCCGGGGCCGCGCCGCGCTGCTCAAGTTGTGTTTGGCAGGTGGCGTCACCGTCGTGGGCGGTTTGTTGGGTTTTTTCTTGATTGAAGGCCATGAAGACTGGTTGCCTTACATGCTGGTGATTGCCAGCAGCAGTTACGTGTATGTGGCCTTGGCCGATTTGATTCCTCAACTGCAAAAGCGCTTGTCGGCCTCAGCCACCAGCATGCAAGTGCTGTGGCTGTTGGGAGGTATCGGCTTGGTCACATTGGCCACACAGTTGATGCATGTCCATTGAATGGGTTTGCTGGCGCAAATGCATGCGCCTTTAAAAGCGACTCAAGCCATCAACCGCTGTACCAGCCAGACACCTGAAATCACCAGCACACCCCATGAACCACAGGTCATGATGAGCTGTTGGGTCCTGGCTGTTTTTGCCAGCAGGATCAATGGCATACCCACCGCGACCACCGCTGCAATCTGGCCCAATTCAACGCCGACATTGAATGCCAGCACGGTTTCGATGAAGTATGTTTGCGACAAACCCAAGTCACGCAAGCCATTGGCAAAGCCCATGCCGTGGACCAGACCAAAAATGAACGCCAGCTTCCATGGGCTCCATTGAATCCGTGTTTGCAGATTCAAGCCGGCTGAAAGCATGATGGACAAGGCAATCGCCGATTCAATCCAGCGAGATGGCAAGGTGATCACATCAAGGACCGAAGCAAGCAATGTGATGGAATGGGCCAAGGTGAAGGCGGTAATGACTTTGAGTGCAAACAATGCGGCTGTCTTGGTGCCGTTGCGTTCAGTGACATTGCCTGTACCAGTGCCTGTGGTGCGGTGTAGCAGCATCAGTCCAGGCAGCAACAGGGTCAACAAAAACAGCAAATGGTCTGGTCCGCCCCAGATGTGCCAGGCACCTTCCTGGGTAAACAACCCGATGGTGGACCAGCGCTTTGATTCGCCCAAGACAAAGCGTTGGATTGGCGTGCTTGAATCAAATACGGATGAGATTTCATCTTTGCCCAGCTGCAGCTTGAAAAAAGCACGCCCTAGCTTGTCGTTTTGGTTGAAAAAGCCATAACGCACCACCACAAATTGGAGGGGTGACGCCATGCTCGGGCTGGTAAAACGCTGGCGCACATACAGACCATCGTTGTGTAACACCACTGACTGAGACACAAATTCCAAGGGCTGCGTTTGTGCATTCTGTTGCACTTCAAGTGACGCTTGAATGACTTGGGCAATGGCCGGTTGCATGGCCTGCAACTGCTCAGGGGTGGGTGCAGGTGCATCAGTGGGTGTGGGAGCTTGTAATAGATTGCCCAAGTCGCGCACAATGAAATCAATCTCGACTTGTAGCCGCCCATTGCTCTCGGTGATGACAAGGTAACTGTTACCTGTTTGGTGTGCCAGTGCAGGCATTGACAAAAACAAACTTGCAACTAACCCCTTCAGCATGTTGGAGAAAGCGTTCATGCTGGATGTTTCAATACGCAGCACCCAAGGCCTCAAGTGTCAAAGGCTTGAGACTTTGTGGATAGGCATTGCGCAAGTCGGTCATCAGTTGCTTGAATTTTTTTCGCCCCTCTGCGGCTGAGAGCAATTGTTGATCGATGGCTTGCAGGGTATGGATGGCTTGAATGAACTTCACTTCTTCTTGGTTGACAAAGGGTTCTTTGGATTTGAGCAAAGTCTCGCCCATCTGCAGCAACTTGCCCAATTCATCGCGGGTTTGTGACAGAGGCTTGAGTGGGTTGTCGGTAAAGCTGTCGTAAAACTGGTTTTTGAACAAACGGTATTTGGCCTCGGTCGCATGCATGGCCTTGGGGTCCAATTCGAGTGCCAGGCGATAGTGATGCAGGGGCGACAGGTACGTGCCGATCTTTTCGGATTTGAGCAGGGCAAGGCCAGCGCGCGAGAGTTCACTCAGCAAAGCGTTTGACTCCAAGCCGTTGATCGCACCATGGCTTTGGATGTCTTCGTTGAACAAATCGCGGATGCTGTCCAAGGTGGTGCCAAGTTGGAAGTGTGCTTTGGCTTTCTCAAGCGAAGAGGTGGAAGAAGTCAGCACGCTTTGTGTTTGCAGTAACGTCTGCATGAAGCGTTGGCGTGCTTCTGTGGTGATCGAGTCATGTGCCCAAGCACTGGCGCAGCACCACACGGCCATGAAACAACCCACGACACCTATGCGCCAAAAGCAAGCACGCTGTTTCATGGTTCAGCAGGCGTTGGCGGCGGTTCCAACTTTTCACCAGAAAAATAGGCTTTCGCGCCGGGGTGAAGAGGCATATTGAAACGGGCAATGGCAGGTTTGAGAAGCGCTAAGGCATCGGCAGCCTCCATCAGCGCCATGGTCACCAAATAGCCATGGTAGAGCGGCAAGTCTGTGCGCGCCACCAGCAGGTGTTTGCCGTTGTCGACCAACACTTGCAAGTCCATCGGCCCAAACTCCTCGAAGGGTGCAGCGCCTGACACCATTTGTTCTGCATGCGCATGAGACAGCACGGCCAATTTGACTTGGTTGGTTTTGAGCAAACTGGCGGTTCGCGTCATTTTGTGCGCTCTGCTCACCATGGCTCGGCTCAGTGGCAATTTTTCGCGCAGCACAGTCACCCAAGCTTCGCCAGTGTCGTCACCCGGCACATCCTCTAGCGAGGTCAAGATTTGCATGTTGCGTTTGCGAAAAACATTCCAGAAGCGGTAAGGCGTGTGCGCCCACGCACTGGTGGTGGCAACCGCTAGCATGGAACCCATGAAGCTGAGTTGCGTCAAGAAAAATCGTCTGTGCATAAGAGAATGGCGTTGGCAAAAAAAAGAGCGAGGTTAACTCGCTCTTTGGGGCAGGTCCAGAAAGAATTATTTCTTGCCGAAGATGTCCATCGGACAGATGGTGGTCACGGCGTAGTTGGGCACATCGACCACGTTGCTGATGCGCAGGTCACAGGCCACGCTGGCAATCACCAGGGCTTGCTCATTGCTCAGGCCTTTGGTGACCCGCAACCAGTCGATCATGGCGATCATGGAATTGCGTGCTGCCAAAGTCAAATCATTCGACAGGTTGGTCAAAGGCTTGATTTTTTCGCTGTCCAGGTAAGCCCACTGTGGCGGCACTTCGCCCGCTTTTTTCAGCGGATACCCGACCACGGCGTGGAAGCTGTCAGGCTCCAACTTCTTGATTTGTGAGCCACCTTCAAACATGGGTTGCTTCACGATGGAAGCCATGCCTTTGCGGATTTCAGTGCTGACGGTGACCACTGCGCCCATTTCAATCGCGGTGCCAGCCACTTCACCATCGCCTTGCGCATAGTGAACGTCACCGATGAAGAAGCCGCAACCGTCGATATAGCAAGGCAACAACAAGGTGGTGCCTTCAACCATTTGCTTGACATCCATGTTGCCGCCGTTTTCACGGGGAGGCACGGTACGCAAACATTTGTCTTTGTGGCTGCCATTGGGGCCGCAAATATCCGCTGGGCGGGCACTGATGGGTTGCGGTGGCAGAGCCACGCCGCCTGCTGCGCCAAGCTGTGATTCTCTTGCCAGCCATTTTTCGACCTCTTCTTCGCCGGGCATGACACCCACCGAGCCCATGAAACCGTTCATGGGAATGCGAACGCCGGGCAACTGTTCAGACACGGCTTCATAGCGGTTCAATTTCCAGTTGGCGACATAGGGATCTGGGAACATGTCTGGCAAAAAGCCAAAGCCAGGAATCAAAGTGGTGTAACCGTATTCATTTGGGTTGATGTCAATCAATTTGATGGCGAGTACATCGCCGCGCTTGGCACCTTCAATGTAGATCGGGCCGGTCATCGGGTGAATCAGATTGGTGTCAATCGCGGTGACATCTTTGGGCACGGAATTGATATTGAGTTTGGCGTCCAAGGCGTCACGGGTGTGCACCACAATCAGGTCACCGGGATTGGCACGCGCCACAGGTTTGATGGCGGGGTGGTAACGGTTGAAGCAATTGGGGTCATTTTCGCAATGCTCGCCCATCTTTTTGACTTCCACAATCGTTTGGGTTTTGACGTTGGTGGTGTCTGCCTGCGCACAGGTGGCAGCCACGCCCAACAGCATGGCTGCAACGGCTGGTTTGATTTGATACATGACAATCCTTGATTGAATGAGAGGAAGAACAGATGACTCCGCTGGCAAATGTCGTCGATAATCGTAATGACTGTGTGGTTATTAAAAAACCCCTCTTTAAATCAGGGGAAAACACCCGGGTCAGGGACGAGAAATGAAGTCAGAAAGCCGATGCCATCCGTCATTGAATTGACAAGCTTTGTCAAAAGGGCATTTTTTCACCCTTGCGCGCAAGGCAACCCGGGGGTGTTGCACCAATCACTCCAACTGCCTGCATACAGCGCAGTGCGTCCGAGTCCGGCGACTTCCATGGCCAGCAGATTCGGAATGGCGCTGATGCCACTGCCGCAATGGTGAACCACCGTGTCTGCTGCATGGCCAGCCAATAACGCCTCAAATTCAGCGCGCAATTGCGCCGGGGGTTTCATCAACCCATCCGCACCCAGGTTGGTGTTGAATGGCCGATTGAGCGCCCCGGGGATGTGACCGGCCACGGGGTCAAACGGCTCTGTCTCGCCCCGAAAACGTGCCGGCGCGCGTGCATCCAAAACCGTTTGCGAGGGTTTGCCCAAGTCGGCTGACACCTCAGCGGTCAATCGCAGGGTCACCCGCGCAGGGCGCAGTGTGAAGTGGCTGGCGTGGGTGGGGGGTGATTCACCGCTGGCCAGTTCACCACCC